>OGZW01000851.1_pt1 | contig 24645 bp, 28 predicted proteins | sample 1577001 | NCBI WGS metagenome assembly OGZW01 (sample SAMEA3541519, study PRJEB24748) | human gut metagenome | biome: human gut; feature: human-associated habitat; material: faeces | place: China | collected 2012 | reverse complement strand
TCTGACCCCATCCAGTTCAAGAAATATCATAAACTGGCTGCCGTTGGTTTTCAGATTTCCCAGAAATCCAAGGCCATCTGTAAAAGCGTATTCGAAGTTGGATCTCAATTTTCCTCCAGGCGAAATTGTGCTGATTCCCAGTGTGCCGTTCTCCAAATTGGTATAACTGTACACGATTTTGCCCGAGTCCATCGTAAGCAGAGAAGGAATGTTAAAATCAACTGCATAGCATTTCCCATGATCAATCAGCGCGTCAGGAGCTTCCGATTGATTTGAATGATAATAGATAGAATAATCAGATTCAATGGAATCAGATATTGTGATAGTGGAGTATGAATAGCCATCGTCAAAAAGAGCCCCGCTTGTACAGTAGACCGCTGATGGGAGTAGGATTTCTGAAACAAGAGTCATATTCGGATATTCCAGGAGAACTAATTTCTCGCTCATGTATGTAAATCCGACCTCGCGGGTGAGCTCAATTTCAAAAGCGTCATAATTTACACTGAGAAATATGTAGTCCTCGTTCATGTCCAGTATCTCGACCCTCTGGTCCTCTGATACATCTAAGCTCTCATACAGACCCAGTGCAGACGCATGAGTCAGAGGTTCGTTCTGATTTGTCAGGAATCCCTCCTGGTCCGGCTGCGTGCTCCCCGCGGAACCTGAGCTTTCAGTCGGGCGAGAATTTGCGCCCGATTGCGCTCCGAACGCTTGACAAAATGTTCCCCGAGGTCGATGACGCAATCGTCGCACAGCAGGTGTGCGAAATATTCGACCGACCCCAAATAGGCTGCAGGCAGAATCGTCATGGTCGTTCCGGTTGATTTTCAGGATCGGCCCAATCGCCGTTGGCCTTGATGAGCGCCACGAGCCGATCGAGCGCCTCCTCCTGAGGGATATTCTTCTCCACCACCGTGCGCCCCTTGTAAAGGGTGATACGCCCCGGAGCGGCGCCCACGTAGCCGTAATCGGCGTCGGCCATCTCGCCGGGTCCGTTTACGATACAACCCATCACGCCGATTTTCAAATTTTTAAGGTGCGAGGTTCGGGCACGGATCGCGGCGAGCGTACCCTCTATATCGTAAAGCGTACGACCGCAGCTCGGGCAGGCGATGTATTCGGTGCGGGACATCCGCACGCGGGCTGCCTGCAGGATCATCAGCTCGATCTCCGCGATCTCCTTTTCCGAAAGGTGCGGCGCGTCGATCCGAATGCCGTCCGCCAGCCCGTCCAGAAAGAGCGACCCCAGATCGGCGGCGGCTTTGACGGCGACGGCTTCGACCGTCGTATCCTCGTAACGGCGGCACACCGCGACGGGTTCGTCCGCCCGGTCGAGGCTCAGGATCGCAGCCCGCAGTTCGGCCGTAGGATTCTCGGTCAGGGCTTCGATCACCCGCCAGTCGGCAGGCAACTCGGAGTGAATCAAGGGAGTTTGCACCCGAGTGCGGCGGCTGTATCGCGTCGGCGTATAGCGCTCCGGGTATTTGACGGAGAACACCCCGCTGCGGCGGGCAAAATGATCGACCAAAAGCTGCGCCACGGGGATCTCGTTCTCGGGCGCTTCGGTCAGCGAAACGCGGATCGTGTCGCCGATACCGTCCGCCAAAAGCGCTCCGATACCGACAGCGCTCTTGATGCGTCCTTCGATCCCGTTTCCCGCTTCGGTGACGCCCAGGTGGAGCGGATAATCCATCCCCTCCCGCTCCATCGCTTCCGCCAGAAGCCGGTAGGCGGCCACCATGACCCGCGTATTGCTCGACTTCATCGACACCACGACCTGATCGAACGCCTTTTCGCGGCAGACGCGCAGGAACTCCATCGCCGAGGCCACCATCCCTTCGGGGGTATCGCCCCACTCGTCGAAAACGCGCTTCGAGAGCGAACCGTGATTCACGCCGATGCGGATCGCCACGCCGCGCTCCCGGCATCGGTCGATGAGGGCTTCGAACTCCCCGTGCGATGAGTTATAATTTCCGGGGTTGATGCGCACCTTGTCCACGTATTTCGCAGCGATCGCAGCCACTTCGGGCACGAAATGGATGTCCGCCACGACGGCGGCATCGCATCCCTCCTCCCGCAAACGGCGGACGATCCGCTCCAAATTCTCTCCCTCCCGACGCCCCTGGGCCGTCAGCCGGACGATAGGACCTCCGGCCCGGAAGATGCGTTCGATCTGCCGAATACAGGCTTCGGTATCCTTGGTGTCGGTATTGGTCATCGACTGCACGGCGATCGGGCGGTCACCTCCGATCACAACCCGTCCGATGCGAACTTCACGGCTCGGGCGGCGCTCATACTTGGTCAAATTCATGTCCTGCCAGAATTTATTACCACAAAGGTAGTGAAAATGAAGGCAGGATAAAACAGACATTCGCGTTTTATCCTGCACAAACCGGAATGGCGACCGTTCGGCGGCGCCGCGCTATCGGGCAGTCATATTCTCCAACTCCTTGAGGATGTAGTAGCGGTTCAGGGATACGGGAGCCTTCTTTTCGTCCAGATAACGGTAAATGGCCGTAATGCCGCAGGCGAGCCGGACCGTCGCGTCCCGATCGGGCGAAGCGGCCGCGAAATCGAACAGCAGCTCGGCGAATTTTTCCAGGTTCTCGTCGCTGAAGCCATACTCACGGGTCAGCACGCCGATAAAGTCCTCCCGGGCCAGCAGAGTGTCGATATCCAGATCGAGCGCCTCCGCCAACTCCGTCCGGGCGGTTTCGCAAACGGCCTCTCCCGCCCCGCTTCTCCGCAGGATGCCCGCCTTCTGCAAAAGGGCTTCGATGAGTTTGCCGATCTTGTCGATCTCCCGCAGGATGTAATCTTCCATAACTCCTCCTTATTTGCCGAAAGGTACTGAAAAATCTTCGGAAATATCCGTCCCTGCGGACAAAATCGGGCAAAATATCCGATCGACAAAAGTTCGATACTCTGCTACGAATCCTTTTCCGCCCTGTTCGGGTCGCCGAACACTTACTTTTCATTATCTTTGTAGAAGATAGGATGCACCTCGGAAAAACGGGAACAAGTTCCCGTTTTCTCTCAGCTTTCGCTATCTTTGCGAAAAGCAGCACCGGCAAAGACAGGCGGTTCTCGAATAAATCCGATACGGCCTCGGGTTTACCGTCCCTGCTGAAGACGACGCTTCGGCGACGTTCGATTAAATTTGGCGCTGCTCTCGGCTTGCACTATCTTTGTCAGGCAAACAACGTATGGCGAACTATCTCGACAACGACATCAAATTCGTCGCGGGCGTAGGCGAGGCGCGGGCCCGGCTGCTGGAAAAGGAGCTGGGCATCCGCACGCTGGGCGATATGCTCTGCCACTATCCGTTCCGCTACATCGACCGTACGAGGATCTACCGCATCGACCAGATCGCGGAAGGGGATTCCGCACTCATCCAGTTCCGGGGGCGCATCACAGGCGTCAGCTATGCCGGAGCAGGGCGCAAACGACGTTTCACGGCCGTCGTGAACGACGGCAGCGGCGTGGCCGAACTGGTCTGGTTCCAGGGAATCAAATGGATCGAAAAACGGATCGAAGTGGGGCGCGAATACCTGATTTTCGGCCGCCCATCCTTCTTCAAGGGCGAACTGTCGGTGGTACATCCCGAAATCGAAACCATCGAGAAAGCCTTTTCCCGCAAGGCCGAAAGCGGTCTGCAAGGCATTTACTCCTCGACCGAGCGGCTTTCGAGCGTCCTCGGCACCAAAGGCATCTACACGATCGTCTGCAACCTCTGGCCGATGGTGCGGGACCATATCCGCGAAACGCTGCCCGACCGAATGCGGATCCAGTACGGTCTGCTGTCGCTGCGCGATGCGCTCTACAACATCCATTTTCCGCAATCGCCCGAACTGCTGCGGCAGGCACAATACCGGCTGAAGTTCGAAGAGCTACTCGGCATTCAACTGGGTATCCAATCGCGCCGCACGGCCCGCCTGTCGAAAAACAACGGATTCCTCTTCCCCAAAGTGGGAGGCGTATTCAATACCTTCTTCAACACCAGGCTGCCGTTCCCGCTGACCGGGGCGCAGAAGCGCGTGGTCAAGGAGATCCGGCAGGACACGATCTCCGGCTACCAGATGAACCGCCTGCTGCAAGGCGACGTGGGCAGCGGCAAGACCCTCGTCGCGTTGATGTCCATGCTGTTGGCCGTCGATAACGGCTTCCAGGCCTGCATGATGGCTCCGACCGAAATCCTTGCGCGCCAGCACTACGCCACCTTCCGGAGGATGCTCGAAGGAATGGACGTGCGGGTGGCGATCCTTACCGGAGCATCCAAAGCACGCGAACGGCGCGAAGCCCTCGCCGGGATTGCCGACGGCTCGATCGACCTGCTGATCGGCACGCACGCCCTGATCGAAGACCGGGTACAGTTTTCGAACCTGGGATTCGTGGTGATCGACGAACAGCATCGCTTCGGCGTCGAACAGCGGGCACGGCTCTGGACCAAGAACGAGCAACCGCCTCACATCCTGGTGATGACCGCCACTCCCATTCCCCGCACGTTGGCAATGACCCTCTACGGCGACCTGGACGTTTCGGTGATCGACGAGCTGCCGCCGGGACGGCAGCCGATCCGCACGGTGCACTACACCGACGCGGCCCGCCTGCGGCTCTTCGGTTTCATGCGGCAAGAGATCAAGAAGGGAAGACAGATTTATGTCGTCTATCCGCTTATCAAGGAGTCCGAAACGATGGACTACAAAGATTTGCAGGACGGCTACGAAGCCATCTCGCGCGACTTCCCGCTGCCGGAATACGTCACGACGATCTGCCACGGCAAGATGAAACCCGAAGACAAGGAGGAATCGATGCGCCAGTTCAAGAGCGGCGAGGCGAATATCATGGTGGCCACTTCGGTCATCGAGGTCGGCGTCGATGTACCCAACGCCACCGTCATGGTGATCGAATCGGCCGAACGATTCGGCCTCTCGCAGCTTCACCAGCTGCGCGGCCGCGTTGGACGGGGCAGCGAACAATCTTACTGTATCCTCATGTCGGGCGAGAAGCTCTCGAAGGAGGCCCGCCTGCGGCTCGAAGCGATGTGCGAAACCAACGACGGATTCCGTCTGGCGGAGCTGGATCTCAAACTGCGGGGTGCGGGCGACGTGAACGGCACGCTCCAGAGCGGCATGGCCTTCGACCTGAAAATCGCCAACCCGACGCTCGACAGCCAAATCCTGACCGTCACCCGGGAAGCGGCCGCCGAAGTGCTTACGGCCGACCCGACACTGACTCAAAACGGCCACGAGGGACTTCGGGAGCTACGCAAACGCTACTCCGGCCGAGAAGAGATCGATTTTTCTCAAATATCCTGACTCATTCACCCCGATGCGACACACCTTTTTCCTACACTTAAACACTCCCGTATCTTTTCGCACGGCAGGATATTTGAATCACTCCGGAATATGTTCCGCACAAGGCAAACCTTATCCGCACCGGAACGACGATCCGAGCCGGCGGATTGCAAAATCCGAATCGAAAACTTTCCGCAATTCATCTGCAAACGCGCCGGCAGAAACAGATAAAACGGCCGTAAAAAACAGCATAAATTACTTTTTTGCAACCTTTCAATGAAGAAACAGATTTTTTTCACCGTCCTGTTTTTCCTGGCAGCCCTGCCTGCTGGCGCCCAGCTCTATCAGCCGGGCGAAGTACTCGATTACCGGGCCAGCTACAAGGCCAAATTCTTTCCCAATACCGAAGTGGGAAGCGTACGCGTGACCACCGTCGAAGAAGAATATGAAGGAGAGCCGATGTACCGCATCGTGGCACACGGCAAAACGCTCCCCGCCTTCCGCTGGGTAATGAACGTGGACGACAAATATACGATTCTGGTCGATCGCGAGGAGTTGAAGACACGCCGTTTCGAAAGCGATATCCGCGAAGGCAACTACCGGTTCTGGAGCAACTACGTGTACGACTGGCCCGAAATGACGGTACACACCCGGTGGCAGGGACGCCGCATGGTGCGCGATACAACCAAAACGATGTCGCTCACCCCGCGCAGCATGGATCCCGTGTCGCTCTATTTCCACCTGCGGAGCATCGACCCGGCAACGCTCCAGGAAGGTAAAACGGAGGTGCTCGAAATGCTCCTCGAAGATACGATCCGCCATCTGCGGTACCGCTTTCTGGGGCGTGAAACCAAGAAAATCCGCAGTATGGGTACGTTCCGCACCCTGAAGTTCGCCTGTCAGATCGGCACCTCCGAAGGGTACTCGTTTACGGACGGAACGGAGTTCACGGTCTGGATTTCGGACGACAAAAACCTCATTCCTCTCTACATCGAATCGCCGGTCCGCATCGGCAGCGTTCAGGCCTATATTTCGGGATATCACGGACTGAAATATCCGTTGAGCAGTAAAATCAAATAAAAATCCATTATATTTGCAGAACATGGGGTGAGGTTCTGCGATTTTCGGACACAAACCGGCAGCGATTGCCCCGTCTTTTATTATATTTGTATAAAATATTCGCACCATGGAAGAGAACTATCAAGGTTACAACCAACCCGAATACGAAAACGACGATCCCCGCAAGGGCGCGAACAAGTCGATCCTCGGCTACCGCATCGTCATCATTATCCTGGCGGTGATCCTGGCTGCCATCACGGTCCTCTATTACAACATCCATCGCCAGCAGCAGGCCGATTACGACCTGTTGGTCATCGACCGCGATTCGATCCAGAACAACCTGAGCGACCTGATGCAGGATTTCGACGACCTGCAACTATCCAACGACACCCTTTCGCTCCAGATGGGCATCGAACGCCAGCGGGCCGACTCGCTGATGCAGCGGCTCAAACAGGAGCGTTCGTGGAGTCTGGCCAAAATCAAGCAATATGAAAAAGAGGTCGGCACGCTGCGTACCATCATGCGGGGTTATCTTCACCAGATCGACTCGCTCAACACGCTCAACAAAAAGCTGATCGACGAAAACGTATCCTACCGCAAGGAGATCACCACGGCCCAGATGCGTGCCGAGATGGCCGAAGAGAAGGCCCAGGAGCTCAACAACAAAGTACGCCAGGGATCGGTTATCAACGCCCGGGGTATCCGCATGGTAGCGCTCAACGCCCGCAGCAAGGAGGTGTCGCGCATCAAGAACGCCGAGCGTCTGCGCGTGGATTTCACCCTCACGGCCAACGCCCTGGCGACTCCGGGCGAAAAGACGATCTACGTCCGCATCCTGTCGCCCGACGGATACGTGCTGTCGAGCGAAAGCGTTCCGACGTTCGAATTCGAGGGCGAACGCCTCTCTTACTCCGCATCGCGTGACGTGGATTACCAGAACGAAGACCTCAACATCGGTATCTTCTACACCGGCAGCGGCTTCACCGCCGGTACCTACCAGGTACAGATCTATTGCGACGGGTTCCTGATCGGCTCGATCGAGCTGCCGATGCGATAAATAAGGCTTCGTCCGACCCAGACAACAGAAAGCGTCCGGCCTTGCAAGGCCGGATGGGTGATGTGGCAATCTACACAGAGCTTGGTCGTTATATGATGGCACCTTACGGACATCTGGTGACCCAGGTCATCCATGAGAAGCATACTCATAAGGAATACATCGGTGTGGATGCCTGTGCCGTGAACCTGATGCGTCCCGCCATGTACGGCGCTTACCATCACATCACTGTACTGGGCAAGGAAAACGAGCCCTGCGACCACAAGTACGATGTGACCGGTTCCCTGTGCGAGAACAACGACAAATTCGCCATCGACCGGATGCTGCCGAAGATCGATATCGGTGACTATATTGCCATCCACGATACCGGTGCACACGGTTTTGCCATGGGTTACAATTACAACGGTAAGCTGAAATCCGCAGAGCTTCTGCTGAAGGAAGACGGCAGCGTGGAACTGATCCGCCGTGCCGAGACACCGAAGGATTATTTTGCAACCTTTGACTGTTTCGATATTTATAATAAGATTAATTTTGACGCATAACACTTACCCATAGGAGGTTGGCGTGACTGCTTGCAGGCAAAGCAGACCTCCTATGAGGGAAGTGAACGAACATGAGCAAGAAGGGCGATAGCCCGGAATGCGAATGGGCGATATAGGAGGATACGGAGCAATGAAATATCCGAAACATATACAGCGGAGAGGGACCATTGGATTTGTGGCCCCTTCTTTTGGCTGTCAGATAGAACCTTATTACACTGCCTTTGGCAATGCCCAGAAGAAATTCCGGGAAATGGGCTATCAGTTACAATTAGGCCCCAACTGTTATGCCGGAGAGGGCATCGGTATCAGTAACACCCCCGAAAAATGCGGGCAGGAGTTGACAGATTACTATTGCAGCCCGGAAAATGACTGTCTGATCTCCTGCGGTGGCGGAGAACTGATGTGCGAGACCATGAGCCATGTGGATTTTGAGCGTCTGCAGGCAGCAGAGCCCAAGTGGTATCTGGGGTATTCTGACAATACCAACATGACCTATCTGCTGGCAACCATCTGTGATACCGCCTCCGTCTACGGCCCCTGCGCGGCCGCTTTTGGCATGGAGCCCTGGCATGCATCCCTGAAAGATGCCTTCGGAATATTGACCGGAGAGACCAAAGAGGTGCATGGATATGACAAGTGGGAAAAGGAGTCTCTGAAAAATGAAGAACAGCCTCTGTTGCCCTATAACACCACGGAATCCAGAGTGCTGAAAAAGTATCTTGGCAGACAGACAGCAGAAGAGGAACCGGAGATCCGCTTTTCAGGTCGGTTGCTGGGCGGCTGTATGGATTGTCTGGTGAATCTACTGGGAACCCGGTTTGATAAAACACAGGATTTTCTGGAAAAGTATAAAGAGGACGGAATCATCTGGTTTCTGGAAGCCTGTGACCTGAATGTTTTTGCCATCCGCAGAGCCATGTGGCAGATGGAGGAAGCCGGATGGTTTCAGTATGTCAAAGGTTTTCTCATCGGAAGACCGTTGTGTTTCGGACAGGAGATGATGGGACTGGATCAGTACCAGGCAGTTCTGGCCGTGGCGGGAGAGAAGAATGTTCCCGTGATCATGGATGTGGATCTGGGACATCTGGCACCCATGATGCCGATTGTCACCGGAAGCTGTGCGGAAGTACAGGTACAGGGCAATGATGTCACCCTCCGTTATGACTATCGGTAAAAATGTATAAATTCATAGAAAAAGTGTAGAAATAAGAAAAGGCTCATCCCAAACGGGAGAGCCTTTTCGTGCGTCTATGGAACGCTCTATTCGTCGAAAACGATATTAGCAGCCAAAATTGAAGTAGCCGCAGAATGCATTCAACCACTGAGAACAGTTAATGAATTTGAAACACATACTTTCTTCCTCCTTTTCCTGTTGCCTGGTGTTCGGTTACGTCTGTGTTAGCTAAGCACAAATGAATTGTAACAATTTTGTAACAATTAATCCATAGGAGATAATTGGAAAAAAATTAGAAAAAGCAGGAAATGCGATGTGGTTATAAAAATACAAAAAGAAAGCGCAGAACCGATTCGATTCTGCACTAACTGCCGGCAATGGGACTTGAACCCATACGGTGTTGCCACCAACAGATTTTGAGTCTGCCTCGTCTGCCATTCCGACACGCCGGCATTCAAACACTCACAACAGAGATTATCTTATCATAGATTAAAAAAGTTGACAAGAGTTTTTTTCTGGAATCTTGCTACTATTTTTCTAGTCTTTTTACACAAGATGTTGTATAGTAGAAGTGTATGAGTATATGGGAACGCAATCTGTAGAACTGTTTTGGAATAGGGTGGAAGCATGAATTGCAAAGAATTTGAAAAGAATATTCCTGATTTCATTGCAGGAAAACTGGATTTTCAGACCTTGCAGGAATTCGGGGAGCATATGCGGGAATGCCCGGGCTGCAAGGAGGAATTGGTGATTCAGTTCCTTGTAACGGAAGGTATGCAGCGTCTGGAAGACGGCGATGCTTTTGACCTGCAGAGAGAACTGGAACTGAGACTTGCGGAAGCAAAGCGCAAGGTAAGATTTCATATGGCTTTTCTGAAGACAGGGGCCGTACTGGAAGTGCTGACGGTGATTTTTCTTATGGGATTTCTGGGATGGATCATCTCTTAGCGACACCTGATAGAATCAAGAGGACAGAATTAAGATAGGATAGACAGAGTATGAGTCAGAAACTGGTATTGATCGACGGACACAGTATATTGAACCGGGCATTCTACGGAGTGCCGGATCTGAGTAATGCAGAGGGACTGCACACAAATGCCATTTATGGTTTTTTGAATATTATGTTTAAAATTCTGGAGGAGGAAAAGCCGGAATATCTGGCAGTGGCTTTTGATGTTCATGCACCGACTTTCCGCCACAAGATGTATGAGGCTTACAAGGGAACGAGAAAGCCTATGCCGGAGGAATTGCGGGAGCAGGTGCCCGTCATGAAGGAAATCCTGAAGGCCATGCATATTACCATTATGGAGCAGGCGGGACTGGAAGCAGATGACATTCTTGGAACGCTTGCCAAAAAAGCAGAGCAGGCCGGATTGGAAGTATCACTGGTCTCCGGGGACAGAGATCTGCTGCAGATTGCCACGGATCATATCAAGATCCGGATTCCGAAGACGAAGCAGGGCAGAACGGAGATCGAGGATTATTATGCCGCAGATGTACTGGCTGCCTATCAGGTGACTCCGTTACAGTTTATCGAACTGAAAGCCCTGATGGGAGATACCGCCGATAATATTCCAGGAGTGCCGAAGGTGGGAGAGAAAACCGCACAGGCACTGATGGTGGAGTACGGTTCTCTGGATAATATTTATGCCCATGTGGAAGAAATCTCGAAAAAAAGTATCCGGGAATCCCTGATTGAGCATAAGGATCTGGCAGATCTGAGCAAGACGCTGGCAACGATCAAGACCGACTGCGAATTGCAGTTGGATTACGAACAGGCCAGAGCAGAGGGGTTCTATACCCCGGAAGCCTATACCTTGTGCAAACGTCTGGAATTCAAAAATCTGTTGGGAAGATTTGAAAAAGATGCCGCCGCCAATGACAGCAAGATCGCAGAAAGCTTCCGACAGATTGAAGATAAAAAAGAATTTTTACAATATCTGAAAAAAGCGCAGAAACAGAAGGAGATCGGCCTGTGGCTGATCACGGAACCAGTGGATGCTACTACGAAAAAAGAAGAATTGCTGGGGGGGGCATTGTCTGTGTCCGATGAGGAGACGGTATTTTATGCCCTGACCCATGAAAAGGAACCGGAAGGGCAGTTAAGTCTGTTTGCGGAAGCGGTGGAATCTGTGGATGACACCGCAGAGATCACGGAAGCTCTACAGGAACTTTCCGCAGGTACGGATACACAGATCGCTACCTTTGATGTGAAGCACCAGTATGACTATCTGGACCGCAGCAGTACAGAACAGTATTTTGACGTATTGATCGCGGCGTATCTGCTGAATCCTCTGAAGAATGATTATGACATGGAGGCCATTGCTTCGGAGCATCTGGGAATTCTGATCCCGGGCAGAGCGGAAGTATTCGGCAAGAGAGATTTCCGGACACTGCTTTCCGAGGACGCCGGGAAAGCCATGGAGTATGCGTGCTACGGAGCCTATGTCTCCCGGAAAGGCAAAAAAGTCCTGAAGGACAAGCTGGAGGCAGCAGGCATGAAATGTCTCATGGAGGAGATGGAGATGCCTCTTTCACTGGTACTGTATGACATGCAGAAAGAAGGTGTGGCTGTAAAGCGGGAGGAACTGAAGGCTTATGGGGATGCACTGGTGGCCCGCATTGAGGAACTGGAACAGTCCATTCACACACAGGCAGGAACAGAGTTCAATATCAATTCCCCCAAGCAGCTGGGCGAGGTACTGTTTGAGACCATGCAGATCCCCGGCGGCAAGAAGACCAAGACCGGATATTCCACAGCTGCGGATGTGCTGGAAAAGCTGTCGGCGGATTACCCTATTGTAAGAGATATCCTGGAATACAGAGGTCTGACCAAGTTAAAGTCCACCTATGCAGACGGACTGGCAGCTTTTATTGAAGAGGACGGCAGGATCCATACGAATTTCAATCAGACCATTACTGCTACGGGGCGTATCAGCTCTACAGAGCCGAATCTGCAGAACATTCCCATGCGTATGGAACTGGGCAGACAGATCCGCAAGGTATTTATCCCCAGAGAAGGCTATGAATTCATGGATGCGGACTATTCCCAGATCGAACTGCGTGTGCTGGCTCATATGTCCGGAGACGAACAGCTGATTGATGCTTACAGACAGGAAGAGGATATTCACCGGATCACGGCATCCAAGGTATTCCATACTCCTTTCGAGCAAGTCACGGATCTGCAGCGCCGGAATGCCAAGGCAGTCAATTTCGGTATCGTCTACGGTATCAGTTCCTTTGGACTGAGTCAGGATCTGAGTATCAGCAAAAAGGAAGCGGCACAGTACATTGAACAGTATTTTGCCACTTACCCGAAGGTGAAGGAATTCATCGACAAACTGGTGGCGGATGCAAAGGAAAAGGGCTATACGGAGACCATGTTTGGCAGAAGACGACCTATCCCGGAACTGTCATCCTCCAATTTCATGCAACGGTCCTTCGGCGAGCGAGTGGCCATGAATGCCCCTATTCAGGGAACGGCGGCGGATATTATCAAGATCGCCATGATCAAGGTATGGAAAGCATTGAAAGAGGAAGGGTTAAAATCCCGTCTGATCCTGCAGGTGCATGACGAACTGTTGGTCGAGACCGCACGGGAGGAAGAGGCAAGAGTCCGTGAGATCCTTACGGAAAATATGAAGTCCGCGGCAGATCTGGCGGTGACGCTGGAAATCGATCTGCACACGGGCAATAACTGGTATGAGGCGAAATAAATGCGTTTTATAGGTATTACCGGCGGTGTGGGTGCCGGGAAAACAGAGATTTTAAAATATATCGGACAGCATTATAAATGTGAGATCTATCTGGCGGATGAGATCGGGCATAAAGTCAAGGAACCGGGAACCGAAGGCTATCATGCGCTGGTAGCGCTGATGGGAGACGGAATCCTTGCGCCGGACGGACAGATCGATAAGCCGGCAATGGCGGCAAAGATTTTTGCAGATCCGACACTGTTGGAACAGGTGAATGCCATCATTCATCCTGCGGTAAAAAAATATCTGGCGGATCGTCTGGCAGAGGCAAAGAATAAGGGCGATGTGGAACTGTTTTTTGTGGAAGCGGCACTTTTGATCGAGAGCGGGTATGAACATATAGTGGATGAAATGTGGTATATCTACGCCAGAGAAGATGTACGCAGAAGAAGACTTTCGGAAAGCCGCGGTTACACACCGGAGAAGATAGAAAAGATCATAGCATCACAGCTTTCGGAGGAAGAATTCCGGCAGCATTGTGATTTTGTCATTGATAACAGTGACAGTCTGGAAGACAGCTACAGACAGATCAGACAGAAACTGGAGGCATATTCATGGAAGGAGTAAAAGAAAAACAGGGACAGTTGGTATTCGGACTGGATATCGGTACGAGAAGCATCGTAGGTACGGTAGGATACTTAAATGGCGGGAAGTTCCATGTGCTGGCACAGCGCTCCAAGGAGCATGAGACCAGAGCCATGCTGGACGGACAGATCCATGACATCGGCAAGGTGGGAGAGACTATTTCCCAGGTAAAGGAACAGCTGGAAGCGGATCTGGGCAGAGAACTTACGGAAGTATGTATCGCAGCTGCAGGCCGTGTGTTGCGTACCGTCACTACCTATGTGGAGCACAGCTTTGAGAGTGACCGGGAGATCACGCAGGAAGATGTGTATTCCTTGTGTACCATGGGCGTGGAGAAGGCTTACGAGGAATTCCAGAACAGCAATACGGATACAGATATGAAATTCTACTGTGTGGGTTATACGGCCATGCGGTATTACATGAATGGCTACCAGATGGGTAATCTGGAGGGACATAAGGCAAAAAACATTGCAGTGGATCTGATCGCCACGTTTCTGCCGGATGATGTAGTGGACGGTCTGTATAAGGCAGTAGAACTGGCGGGCCTGCATGTGGCGAATCTGACACTGGAGCCTATTGCTGCCATTCAGGTAGCAATTCCGGAGAAGTTCCGTATGTTAAATATGGCATTGGTGGACGTGGGTGCAGGCACCAGTGATATTTCCATTACCAAAGAGGGAACCATCACAGCCTATGGCATGATCCCCGTAGCAGGAGACAGCCTGACGGATATTCTGGTACAGCATTGTCTCGTGGAATTCGAGGTGGCCGAGCAGATCAAGAGAAAATGCAGAACCCAGGAGACTATCGAATACGAAGATATCATGGGACTGCCCCAGACCATCAAAGCCAGCGAAGTGCTGGAACTGCTGGATCCGGAGATCGAACGTATGACCCAGCTGGTATCCGATACCATCAAAGAACTGAACGGGGACAAACCGGTCAGTGCCGTGTTCGTGGTAGGCGGCGGTGGAATGGTGCCCGGTTACACGGAGAAGCTGGCAGAGAAGCTGGGCATCGTGAAGGAACGTGTGGCAATCCGGGGACAGGAAGTCATGCAGACCATTACATTTGAACTGGAAAATGCCAGAAAGGATGCCATGATGGTAACACCTATCGGTATCTGTTTAAGCTATTATGTACAGAGCAATAATTTTATTTTCGTGGAATTCAACGGAGAGCGGGTAAAGCTCTATGATAACGGCAAATTATCCGTGACAGATGCCGCTATGCAGATGCAGTTCCCCAATGACCAGCTGTTCCCCAGAAAAGGGGAAGCCCTTCTGTTTACTGTCAATGGTAAGACCCGTATGGTGCGGGGCGAACAGGGAGAGGCAGCAGTCATCCGGGTCAACGGAGACGAGGCGGATATGTATACCCAGGTACATAATGGGGACCGCATTGTGGTAACACCTTCCACGGAGGGCGAACCGGCGGTGCTGGAGCTGGGAAAACTCTCTGAACTGGGGGATGCACTGCAGGTCTATGTGAACGGTAAACAGATCAGTCTGCCGAAGACAGCGGAAGTCAACGGTCACAGAGAGAATGAATTCTACCGGATCGGCCAGAACGATGATATTCGGATTCGGAATTCTTATACTGTAAAGGAAATCGCAGAATTTCTGGATGTGCCTCTCGGTGCGGATATCAGGGTCAATGATACAGCGGCGCAGCCGGATACCAGAGTTTATGAGCATTTCACCGTAAGCTGGGATATGAAGAACCCGCTGCCGGAAGGGAGTTATGCAGACCTGCCGGATGCGGACACAGAAGAGGATGCCTATAGAGAAGAGCCTGTTTATGGAGAAGGGCCTGTGATGCAGAAAGCAGAGGCTGTGGCAGGAGAAGCGGCGATGACACAGGGGACAGAGACTGCGGCAGAAAACGGGACGGCTTCCGTGACAACGCAGGGGACTTCCGGGAAGCAGGACGAAAAGTACGAAAGCGTGGAACAGACGGCACAGAGCCAAAGCGTGGCACCACAGGGACCGCATCCATTAACAGTGATCGTGAACCATTCCCCCATCACCATGCAGGGTAAGGCTTCCTATGTATTTGTGGATGTGTTTGATTATATTGATTTTGATCTGGGATCCTCCGCATCCGCAGGCAGATCCATTGTGACGAACTTAAATGGACGCCCGGCACAGTTCATGGAACCTTTGAACGAGGGAGATGTGATCGAGATCTACTGGAAAAGCATGCACTAGTATGCATTAATGCCGAAGATGGAAAACGGCAAAGAGTAAGACAGAAGTAAGATAGAAAAGAGATTAAGAAGTTATGAGATTATGTAGTATTGCCAGCGGCAGCAGCGGCAACTGTATTTATGTGGGATCAGAGGCCACGCATCTGCTGGTGGACGTGGGAATCAGCGGCAAAAAGGCGGAGGCCGGGCTGAACAGTCTGGGACTCACCGGAAGAGATCTGGATGGCATCCTGGTGACCCACGAACATATGGATCATGTGGCGGGACTGGGTGTCATGGCGAGAAAATATGAAGTGCCGATCTATGCCACAACGGGAACCCTGGAAGAAATCCAGAAGATGGGGAATCTGGGCAAGATCGATCCAGCCCTGTTTCGGGAAGTGAAGGAAGATGTGAAACTGACTATCAAGGATCTCACTGTCAATCCCATGAAAATCTCCCATGATGCGGCACAGCCGGTGGGCTATCGTATTGCTTACGGAGATAAAAAGGTAGGAATCTGTACGGATTTAGGAGTCTATAATGATTACACCGTGGAGTGCCTGAAGGGAATGGATGCCTTGCTGCTGGAAGCGAATCATGATGTGAAGATGTTGCAGGTAGGACCTTATCCCTATTATCTCAAACAGAGAATTCTGGGGGACAGAGGACACCTTTCCAATGAAAATTCCGGCAAGCTGCTCTGTCGAATCCTGCATGACAAGCTGCAGGCTATCGTGCTGGGACATCTCAGCAAGGAGAATAATCTTCCGGAGCTGGCCTATGAAGCGGTCCGGATGGAAATCACCATGGGAGAGAACCCCTACCGGGCGGAAGACTTCCGGATGATGGTGGCAGACAGGAGCAATGTATCTCCGGTGATCAATATTGCGTAGCGGATGCGCAGCGCATCAGCCAGCATTATTCGTTGGAGCCGCATCATAGCACGCTTTTGCGTCATTTCATGACTAGCTTTGCTCCATAGTTTGGCGCTCGGTGCCTGAAACATATTCGCTCACAAAATGATGCAAGCATGATTTCTGTGTCTGAATATGTTCATAGGCTGAACTTGAGGTTGCAAATTGTAGTAAAGTGTAGTTTAATAGATAAAAATAATAGCATGATTTCATGCAGAAAATGAGGGCGATTATGAAAAGAACAATTATTACGGTAGTTGGTAAGGACACAGTAGGCATTATCGCAAAGGTATGTACCTATCTTGCGGAAAACGGCATCAATATCCTGGATATTTCCCAGACCATCGTACAGGGATATTTTAACATGATGATGATCGTTGACACCAACCAGATGCAGAAACCTTTTGGTGACATGGCAGATGAACTGGCTGTTCTCGGAGAAGAGATTGGCGTAGTGATCAAGTGCCAGAAGGAAGAGATCTTTGACAAGATGCACCGCATCTGATAAGCCCCACGATTTCGAAATAAATAAGACCCGAAGGGGCAGATAGGAGCCGTAATGATCAATTTATATGAAGTAACAGAGACCAACAAAATGATCGAGGAAGAGAACCTGGACGTGCGTACCATCACACTGGGTATCAGCCTGTTAGACTGTATCGATTCCGATCTGGACAGATTAAATGAGAGGATTTATAACAAAATCTACGAAGCAGCCAAGAATCTGGTGAAGACCGGAGAGGAGATCTCCAGAGAATTTGGCATCCCCATTGTAAATAAGAGAATTTCCGTAACTCCCATTGCACTGATCGGTGGTGCGGCATGTCATACGATAGAAGACTTTGCAAGTATTGCAAAGACATTGGATAAGGTAGCACATGAGGTTGGTGTGAACTTCCTGGGCGGTTATTCCGCATTGGTCAGCAAGGGAATGACCCCGGCGGACGAACTGCTGATCCGTTCCATTCCTCTGGCGCTGTCTACCACAGAGCGTGTGTGCAGCTCTGTGAACCTGGGCTCCACCAAGACCGGTATCAACATGGATGCCGTAAAGCTGATGGGTGAGATGGTCAGGGAGACTGCAGAGTATACCAAGGAAGATGATTCCCTGGGCTGTGCAAAGCTGGTAGTATTCTGTAATGCACCGGATGATAATCCTTTCATGGCAGGTGCCTTTCATGGTGTGACCGAAGTTACGTTACCAAGCAGTGACCCGTTTTGGGATAAATACTACCCGCCGAATGGCTGGCGTTGCCGGTGTACTGTCGCTAAAGTCAGGGCCGCGAAATATCCGGCAACAGATAGCAAACAGGCTGTTGATGCGGCAGAAAAAGCAACGGCCGGGAAACATGCCGAAATGTTCCGATTTAACCCCGGAAAACAAAGGGCTGTTTATCCGGCTTATAACTCGTACACTATTTCAGAATGTAATGTGTGTCCTAAATCTGATTTAAAGCAGGCGAAGAAGCTAAATAACGAACTTTGTGCTGCTTGTCAGATCATACGGAAACAGGCTAAAAAGAAAGACTAATTATTTATTTACACTAATGGATACAGATTTTAAAAAAGAAGTCATTGACCGTTCACTGGATGATATAAAAGTGGAACTGGATGAAGAATTTGACCGTAATTTCCAAAGAAAATCCTTTTTTAATGAAAAGGCATGGCCGGAACGGCAGTTTGATGATGGCGGCGGAACGCTTATGCAGCGAACCGGCGGATTAAGGGGAAGCATCCGTTCCCGGAAACGTGGGCTTACCCTTGCTTATTCTTCTAATAAACCATACGGACGCATACACAATGAAGGTGGAGAAATCAAAGTGACACGGAAGATGAAAGGCTATTTCTATGCAAAATATAAAGAAGCATCTGGCGGGTACAGTTACAATAAGGACGGAGAAAAACGAAATAATAAACGTAACCGCCAGCTTTCGGATAAAGCCGAATTTTATCGGGCTATGTCATTAAAGAAAGTCGGTTCTACAATCACCATGCCGGAACGCCGGTTCATCGGACACGGAAAGACTACTGATAAGATAATCCGGCAGATTGTAGAAGAAAACATGAAAGATTATTTGGAAAAAATTAATATTATCAAACCATGAGGAAAGAAGCATATCAGATTCTCAAAAAACGCCTTCAGCAATTAATAATAGACGAACAGGAAAACATCTGTTTCATCACTGCCGAACAGTTGCAGGAAATGATCGGAAACGGAATAATACCCAACTACGCAATAAAACATATAGGGCTATGGAATAGACAAGTAGAGTTCATAGAAAGTGAATCCCCATTTTCTATGCCGGCAACATTTATTGAGTTTGGGAAAATCCAGTGGAGAAGCCAGGGAAAAGGAATACAGGATGCAGAACTTACAATCGGGTTGCATATTCTTACAAATGCCATTCCTGAAGGATATGACGGGGAACTGTTTCACCTTGATTTACTAGATAAAATAAACTACTGTCTGCATGGTTTTAATAGTGGATGTTGTTTGGGAACATTGGAACGTACAACATCAATTCCCTGCCACGATCACGAAGAAATACTGGATGAAACAGAAGTTTTTAGGTGTGTAATGAAAGATGATTCGGCAGTGAAAAAGCAAATTAAAATAAAAGCAAATCCGAATATTTCTGTCAGCTAAAAGAATGACAGTTGCAAGGTTTCCTGTTTGGCAATAACCGAAGCATCTGCACCGGCATTTATGTAGTTGTAGAATGTCTTTTCCGAAATGCCATACACCGGCCAGATATAACGACGCCAAATAGCCCGGTTTGATAAGCCGGACTTTGAATATTCGTCATATATTTCATTAACTTCTTTAACGCGTTTTACGTATGAACAACCTTTTAAAGCCATTGATTAATCGGGATTTAGAACGAATACAAAAGTATCAAAAAAACATTTTGTTGCAAAGAAAAAGCGGGATAAATTTACTTATCCCGCTTTTTGTAAAGTAACCACTACTCAATATAATAAGTTTGTAGAACCTTATCATTTCGTTTGATGAATAACACAGTCTTACCGGTATCCGTGCGAATCTCTGTACTTATTACGCTTCGGGAAATGGCTCTCGTTTTACTTAGATCGCTTATTGCAACATCTATGAAGTACTGCAAAGCGTCAAATTCACTTCTTTCGTTCCGAAGTGGTAGCCCTTTGTATTGCTGATTTATCCAATTTTGAATAGTCAATAACCAGTAAGGCTTATTATTGGGGATGATTGATTTATATTTCAGTTCTGCCATTACTATTGTTTTGGGGTTTTCATTAATTTCAGAATCCTGTTAAACTCTCTTTTACTCATGTTCACAGGCACAAAAGATTTTTCTACCTGTGTTTTGGGGCTGATCTGCATTTTTGATAGGCTTCCTCTAGTTCAGCACAGTCATACACCGGTTCTTCGCTTTCTCCCATTACAATAGTCCAACACATAGACGAGTATCGCGTATATATGTTATCCTGTGTTTCAACCCTATGGGCTGTAAATTCTCGTATTTCTGTTATTTCAATCATATCTATTATTATATTGAATTAATATCTACGTTCCATTAATTGCTGTTTAAAACGCATTATCATATCACTAAATAGACCGCCAAACATAGCAACTAAAATATCTCCTGAATTATCTATTATAGCTTTCTCCACAGCCTTCGAGCAAGTAGGTCTTCCATAATTTAACCATAAATGTTCAAATTCAGGGGAGGACAAAAAATCTATCATTCTGCTCTTAAATTCCTTAGTTAATTCTTCCAACACTAACTTTTGGAAAGGAGATATATTATTGGAATATCGTTCATTCCAGTTGATTGAGGTATTGCCCTTAAAGAAGGTATTAATCTCTTTTTTTATCATTTCTTCCCATTCCGTGTCAGGTATTAATGAAACAAATGTAGCTTTAACCCGATCTTTAACTCCTTCCATTAAGCGTGAAGGATCGAATTTTTCAACTTGATTTTCCATATTAGTTCCTTTCTGATTTGTTTTACTCTAATTGATTCGTACATACTTACCTGCGATATTGCAAGCTCTTAATATCTCCGCATTATCTTCACCGAAAGCGATTAAGATACTACCGCAACCGGGAAAATCTCCACGGGTTCCATCTGGACGGAAGAACCTAATCCGGTTGCGCAAAAACTTCATCGCTGTTGCCTTCTCGAATATTACGTCTTGAAACATCTTTGAATCGCAACGATTAAAAAGCAATGCTATGCCGTTACCATGCTCCGCCAACCGTTTAACAAATTTCTCAATAAGCGGACGGGAATAAGGAGGATTAAGCCAAACACGACCTTCCCATTTCCGAGATAATCCATCTATATTCTTGTCGTACATCACAACAGCCGTCCTCCACAATGGATTTAAAGGTGCACATGGGTCTAAATCAAACCTTCCTAACGCATTTATAATTTCTTTTGGCGTGTACCATTCATCAGTAGCAGTAGCCGTTCTTTCAAAGGTTGTATTCATTTCTGTTCTGTTTTTAATATTAATCTCTTGCTTCAGCCATCTTCCGACCTTTTGTAGTCGCCGAATAGATATTCGGCTTATCGCCACTGAAACATTTAGTTTTTATCCATTCATTCCGTTCGGCTTCCCGGATATAGAAGGATATTCCGTATTCAGATGTATGTTTTAACCAATCCAACTTTTTGATTTGTTCAAATGTCATAGGACCGCCATAAACGAGCGATGACGTCAACATTTCAACGCTTTCTTTCAATGAATATTCACTCATATTTATCTTATTATACGTTAATTAAAAAGCTCCACCATCACAAGCAAATAAAATAGAGTCCACGACTCTGTTTCCATCCATTAACCCGTTTTCTTTTTCACATGAGGGATTTTCTTTACTTCCTTTCAGGATATTCAAATTGCCGTCAGCAAAGAGGATTAATGATTTTGGCTTCTTCCGGATTAATATCTTCAGTTCTTTAATCCATTCCTCTTCTTTCTTTGTTAGTTTGATTATTTCCATATTGTTTTGAGGGTTATTTCAATAATTTAAAATTATCACTTACTAACAATTCTTCTCGATTACTGGCAGAAAGCAACTCTGAAAGAAAATTGGAAGCATTTCTCAACTGTTGCTTTATTGATTCCAAATTCTCTACCAGCTTTTCAGAATAAGGCATGATTATCTTTTCAGTGGAACTAATTGTAGTACTATGTATTCCTACCCATCCTTCACATTGACGACTTTCAGGAATAATCTTGTTTTCCAGAATAGTAGAACTTACCTGTTCTCTCTGTCTTGCGTCATAATAAAAACGTGTCCCATTTATACTCTCTTCAAGCAATATTCGATATCCAAAACTAATTCTATCGTAGTATTCATCAGCCCATCGAGAAGAATCAAAGAACATATCAAATGCCGGATGGGGATTTCCTTTTTCATCCATCATAAAATTTCGAGTAGCTTTGAAAGAAATTGCCACCATCATACGGGTTTTGGTACTTCTCTGTTTATACTCATAAAAAGCAGAATTTAAAACATCTTCAACGTCACTCAACTTACTACCCAGTAAGTCATTCTTTTCTAATCCCAATTTTTGAGCCATTAAATGAGGGATACTACATACCCGGCAGAACAACGTTTACATAAAAAAATATATTTTTCCGGCCATTCACCGACACATTCACCGGAATCTTTATGGTTTCATTTTCAAATGTATATTCTAGGACTTTTATTCTTGCCATTTTATTTCTTTCTTATTCAATTTTGAGTATTACTAAAAACCGGTCTTTCCCGGCTGTCAGCCTTAGCTATATGATAACTTCAACACTGGTGTTAGACATACACAAGACGCCCTCTTAGTGCGGGCAATGGCGTCCTTTAACTCGCCCCGTCTCTTCGGTTTATTATTTCATTATTAAGAACGTTTGCCTGCCGCCAGGCAAACGTTCAATTGTTATTTTCTAAAAAACATATCCCCTGAAATACTTCTTGCCGTATCATCATTCGTCAAACGAATGTAGCGGAAGAAGTTTTGTTCCGAACGGTGCCCGGTTAGTTTCATGATTTCCAGAGTTTTCATGCGTCCCGTCAAATACATGTTGGTGGCAGCACTCCTTCTGGCCGTATGACTACTTATCAGTTCCCATTTTTCACGAGTGACAGTTTTAAGTTCTCCGCCTTCTGTATAGGAAAAAGTGATTTTATCATTCAGACCGATTTCCCGCATAATCAACTTCAAGTACTTATTGAAGTATTGGATACAAAGCCCTGACGGTATCTGAACATTGTATTTCGCAAAGATTTCCTTCACATAGTCATGAGCCGGAACCTTCACATCAACATTCGTTTTCTTGGTACGTTTTACAATGTATCCATTTTGCAGGTTGTCCGCCGTCAGTGTAGAGTAGTCGGAATATCTTAATGCAGTAAGGCAACCAACGACAAACAGGTCGCGAATACGTTCTTTCGCCTTTCTTTTGTCCTGGTTCTCGAACTTATAATAATAAATCCGGGTGATTTCGTTCATGGACAGGAAGACTGCAAATGTTGGCTCCGTACGTATGTCTATCGCATCATAAGTCGCGTCTACCGCATAATTGTATTGCGAAGCCTTTCTGATCATTGATTGCATTTTCAGAATGTAACCCACAATCGTATTGTGCCGCAAACCGCAATTTTCAAGATAAATGATAAAATCGTCAAGGAACTCTTCTGTGACGGAATTCGTAAAAATATCACAATCATAAAACCGGGAAAACTCATTTAGATGCTTGATAATGGCATCATAACAAGCGGAATAGTGTGCCGACTTGCGTCGGGATTTCTTTTCAACCACTTCGCCGATAAAGTCTGCAAAGAATATTCCTTCCAAGGGCTTTGCCTGTCGGAAGTGGTTTATATAGTCCTTTCTTGGCTTTACCTCAAGGACTGGATGTGATACCGCTAATACTGCTTTGGCTATTCATTTTTTAAGGTTTGTTGTTTCAAAGAATCTTCGTATTCAGCTTCCATACGCTCAATCTCCGCCAGACATGCAGGCCACCCGGGGAAGCCGCCGATATTCTTATCATCAATATAGACGTGCGCGTATATCTTCTTTCCACCTTCACCACCGTATTTGGTCAAATTATCCGGATCGTGGTCGTTGATACGACTGAATGGAATCTGATGTTCAAGAAGCCAGTTGATAGCTTCCAAAAGTCTGTCCCCGGTACGGCAAGTCCATATTATAATCTTATGACCTTGCGAATAGAGTTTTCTTAGCGATTCTCCCGCATACGGTTGTTCTCCGTCAATAGCCGGGTATTTACCCCGGCTAATGGTTCCGTCAAAGTCTACAGCTATAATCATTGCCTGAATTCCGGTTCGTTATCTGATGCCGTATATGGATAAACATCCATAATAGCCGTCTCCGTCACCGATGGAACCTGATAATCCGCCATCGTTCCCTTCATCGCTTCGTCCAGGTTCTTCTTCGCACGGTCGAGGTCGGAAGCCTGAACCAGCACATAAGTGGAAGTACATTTCTCCGCCCCGCTCTTTTCATCAAGAGTGATGAAGACCAGTTTGCACTTGAACCAGCGATCATCCTGTTCGTCATTACTAGGGAACAATTCGCTGTAATTAGCACGTTTAATATCCGATACGGTGAATTCTCCTGATATGAAGGGGGTCATCTCTTCGATGATACGTGCTTCCGCTTCTGTAAAGCTAAGCGCGTCCACCAGATAGGGTTCCGTTACTTTTTTCTGCATTCCGTTATCCATCATCTTTTCGTAACGGATACGGCATTCAAACCATGTGTGCATTGCCATAATTGTAAGTTATTTAATTGTTGATAAAATGTTATTTAAAATAGATTGAGATCAGTGTACGTCCGGAACGCTTGACAAAGATGACCATCTCTTCTTCATCCGTCACCAGTTCCGCAGTTACATTCTCTTTTCCGAGCAGCTTTAAGTCTTCCTTTATACCCCATTCCAACATCTCAAAGTCGAATTTTGAACCGAAAGGAAAAAAACTATTAAATTCTTTCAGCGTGTAATCCGCGACGTATAATGTCCAAACAATCTTCTTATTGCTAAATTGACACCAGTTTCTAAATCA
>OGZW01000847.1_pt1 | contig 24711 bp, 20 predicted proteins | sample 1577001 | NCBI WGS metagenome assembly OGZW01 (sample SAMEA3541519, study PRJEB24748) | human gut metagenome | biome: human gut; feature: human-associated habitat; material: faeces | place: China | collected 2012 | reverse complement strand
GCTCTATACAATCAGCCTAAAAGCTGCTTGGCCAAATCAGCGCTGGCCTTGGCATCCTTGCAGTAGTAGTCGGCACCGATGTCCCGGGCGTAGTCTGGCGTCAGCACCGCGCCGCCGACCATGACCTTGCAGTCAAGGTGCGCGGCATGCAGGGCCTCGATTGTGGCCTGCATATTGGGGACGGTGGTCGTCATCAGGGCCGACAGGCCGACGAGTTTTGCACCGGTCTGGCGCACGGCCTCTACGACACGCTCGGGGTCAACGTCGCGCCCGAGGTCGAGTACGTCATAGCCGTAGTTTTCGAGGATGACACGGACAATGTTCTTGCCGATGTCATGCACGTCGCCCTTGACTGTGGCAATGACGATCTTGCCCTTGCTGCCCTGCGCCTGGCCGGAGGCGGCAATTTTGGCCTTGATGGCCTCGAACGCAGCCTGCGCGGCGGTAGCGGCCTGCAAAAGCTGCGGCAGGAATACCGTGCCTTTTTCAAAGCCGTCGCCCACGGCGTCCAGTGCGGGGATCAGCGAGACATTCACTACGTCCAGCGGTTCGCGCATTGTCAGCGCGGCGTCCGCGGCGGCGCGGGCCTCGGCCTTCAGGCCGCGGCGCACAGCCTCAAACAGGGCGTCCCCGCCCGGTGCGGCGGCACCGACCTCGGCCACGGTGGCGGCGGACTTGCTCGTCTGCGTCGTCTGGATCTGCACATCGGCATAGGCGGCAACGTAGTCGGTGCTCTGTAAATCCTGCGAGGTCAGCACGCGGTAGGCACGCACGGCAGCCATCATTTCCGGCGTGTTGGGATTCATGATGGCAAGGTCGAGCCCGGCGGCCATGGCCATCGTCAAAAACGTTGTATTCAGGTAGCCGCGGCACGGCAGGCCGAAGCTGATGTTCGACACGCCCAGCACAGTGCGCACGCCCAGCTCACGCTTGCAGCGGGACAGAGCCTCCAGCGTCTGGACGGCACCCTCCTGCTGGGCGCTGGCGGTCAGCGTCAGGCAGTCAATGTAGATGTCCTCATTCGGGATACCGGCGGCGTTGGCAGCGGCGACAATGCGTTGAGCAATCGCAAAGCGGCCCTCGGCTGTCGGCGGGATACCGCCCTTGTCCAGCGCCAGGCCGACGACGGCGGCGCCGTACTTTTTGCAGAGCGGCAGAATCTTTTCCAGCGTCTCCGGCTCACCGTTGACCGAGTTGACGATAGGCTTGCCGTTGTAGATGCGCAGCGCACGGGACAGGGCCTCTGGATTCGAGGAGTCGAGCTGCAGCGGCAGGTCGGTGACGGCCTGCAAATCCTTGACAAGCTGCTCCAGCGTGGCGGCCTCGTCGATGCCAGGCAGGCCCGCGTTGACGTCGAGCACCTGCGCACCGGCCTCGGCCTGGGCCACAGCCTGAGTGCAGGGGTAGGCGCTGTCGCCGTCCCGCAGGGCCTGCTGCAGCCGCTTTTTGCCGGTGGGATTGATGCGCTCCCCCACCACAGTGATGCCGTTGACCTCCACAAAGCGAACCGGCGTGCACAGACAGCTGCGGCGGATGGGGATCTTGTCAGCCGGGGTCAGCGGGCTGAAGGTCTCATGCAGCCTGGCAATAAACGCGGGCGTCGTGCCGCAGCAGCCGCCGACCATCGAAACGCCGATGGCGGCGTACTCCTTCATCTCGGCGGCAAATTCATCCGGGTCGAGATTGTAGCTGCCGTCGGGGTTCGGCAGACCGGCGTTCGGCTTGACAAAGACCGGAACACCCGCGGGCACGCTGCGGCAGAGGCGCTGCGCGAAGGGCAGAATCTCCTTGGGGCCGAGCGAGCAGTTGATGCCCACGGCGTCCGCGCCGAGACCCGCTGCCGTGACGGCGTAGCTTTCGACGGTGCAGCCTGTGAAGGTGCGCCCGCGGCTCTCAAAGCTCATGGAGGTGAAAACAGGCAGATCGCAGTTTTCCCTGGCGGCGAGGATGGCGGCCTTCAGCTCATACAGATCGGTCATCGTCTCCAAAAAGACGAGGTCAGCCCCTGCCGCCGCACCGGCGCGGATGACCTGTGCAAACTCCTTGTAGGCATCCTCAAACGCCAGCGTGCCCGCGGGGACGAGCAGCTCACCCAGAGGGCCGATGTCCAGCGCTACACACGCGCCGGTGGTATCGGCGGCCTTGCGCGCACAGGCGATGGAAGCGGAAACGACCTCCTCCACCGTGTGGCCGCAGCCGGTCAGCTTTTTGGCGTTGGCACCAAAGGTATTTGCCAGCAGAATATCCGCGCCCGCGTTGGCGTAGTCAGTGTGGATGGCCGTTAAAACCTCCGGCATTTCCAGCGCGGCGAGCTCGGGCTTCTGCCCGGGCTGCAGACCGCGTGCCTGCAGCTGGGTGCCCATGCCGCCGTCCAGAAAAACAAACCGCTTGCGGTCAAAAACTTCACGAATCTGCATACGCTTCTCCCCTATCAGTCTTGTGTGAAACAGGTCGTGCCGCGCTTGCGGAACGAGCAGGTCTCCTTTAAATGGCAGGTCGCACAGCCTGCGCGGGTGCCGGTCACGGGATGGTCGGCAATGCCTAAAATGGCGGTGGTACTCTTGCGGGGGGTCAAAAGGTGCTGGGGCGTCACGGCCAGGCCGCAGCCGCGCACCGTGTCCGCCGCAAGGCAGAGCGCGTCGTTCAGCTCCAGCGGGCAGTCACCGTAGCCCGGCGCGTAGCGCCCGGTCATAAAGACGCCCTGCGCCTCGATTTGAGCGCGTATTTCGTTCTCCAGCTCGTCACAGACCTGTTCCAAAAGCACTGAGGCCAGCGCGTCCGCTGCGGCGGCCAGGGCAATGTCAGTCAGTTCCATGCGGCGCAAAAGCTTGTCCACCTCGGCCCCGAGGGTCGCTGCCAGCAGAAGGACCTCGTCGCAGCCCTGCAGATGGCGCGTCAGGTCGCTGCCGCAGTTTTCCAGCGGCAGGGCGGTACGCGGCAGACGGCGGTACACCGCACGCGGCGCAGCAGCGGTCAGCACGGTCTGCTCGGCCTTGTCCAGCAGGGCCGAGGTGGCGGCATCGGGCGTCCAGCCGGACGCACCCATGTAGCGCAGCGCCGTGGCGCGGTCAATGGCGGCGGGCTTGCGGCACTCCATTACAGCAGATCCCTGATGCCGTCGTAGACCTTCGCGGCCACGGCGGCGTCATTCATTGCGTACAGGTGGATGCCGTCTGCACCGCCCTCAATGAGGTCGCGCAGCTGCCTGACGGCGTAGTCGATACCGGCGTCGTACAGGCTGGCCGGGTCGTCCTGATAGCGGGAGATCATGCGGGTGAACTCGGACGGCAGGCTGGCCGAAGAAAGCGAAACGGTTCGCTCGATCTGGCTGCGCTTGACGATGGGCATGACACCGGCAGAAACCGGCAGCGTGATGCCTGCGCGGCGTGCCAGATTCAGAAAGCGGTAAAAGTGCATGTTGTCAAAGAAAAGCTGGGTCAGCAGGTGCTCGGCACCGGCGGCCTGCTTGATGCGCAGGTTCTCAACGTCATGCAGCAGGCTGTCGGCCTCGGGGTGGCCCTCCGGGTAGCAGGCACCGTGAACGGAAAATTCCGGCTTCTTCCATTTGATAAAGGACGTCAGGTCGCTGGCGTGTTTGAAGTCGGGGCTCTCCGGGCGGGACGGGCTGCGGTCCCCGCGCAGGGCCAGCACATCCCGGACGCCGACAGATTCCAGCTGATCCAAAATCTCCGCTGCACGGGTCTCGTCGTTGCCCATGCAGATCAGGTGCGCCAGCGTGGGGACATGCAGCTCGTTCTGAATGTAGTCGGCCACCTCCGCGGTGGAGACGCCGCCTGCAGAGCCGCCCGCACCGAAGGTGACGCTGATGAAGCCGGGGTCCATGGCCTGCATCTGGCGCAGGGTGTCCTTGAGCTTATCCATCTGGGTGGTCTGTTTCGGCGGGAAGCATTCGATAGAGAAAACGCAGCGTTTGGCTTTGAACTGTTCCGTAATCGTCATTTTCTACTCCTTATTTTTACGCCGCAAAATCGGCGGAGTCCGCGGAAGTTTCCACGTTGAGGGTGTTGTTCTGCCAGATGAAGGTGAGGCTGCCCTCCAGGTCAGTGCGCCATACCTCGGCACCGACCTCTGCGCAATTTTGCAGGGCAGCGCGGTGCGGATGGCCGTAATCGTTGTGCAGCCCGCAGCTGACGGCCACGGCCTCGGGCCGGACTGCCTGCATAAAGGTCAGGCTGTTGGAGGTGTAGGACCCGTGATGCCCCGCCTTGAAAAGAGTGGCATGCAGGGTCGGGCCGTAGGTATCGACCAGACGCTGCTCGGCGTCTGCCTCTGCGTCGCCGGTATCGAGAAAGCGGAAATCGCCCGCCGTGAACAGCATGCAGAGCGAGGCATCGTTGACGCTGTCGGCATCCTCGCTGCCGCCCTGCAAAATTTGCAGCTTGCCGCTGCCAAGCGGGTATTCCTCCCCGGCTTCTGCTGTGAGAATTTCTGCTCCGCTGTCGGCGGCCAGCTCTGCGAGATGGCGCGGCCAGTCGGCGGTCTCATCTGCCGTGGGCTGCCAAAGCGGCAGCAGCAGGGTCTTGACCGGGAGGGTGCGCAGCACCGCGCGGGCGTTGCCGGTGTGGTCTGCGTGGGGATGGGTCAGCACAAGATAGTCAAGCGACGGCACACCCAGCACGTCCAGGTCATAGAGCAGCGCGTCCTCAGCCTCGACGGGGCCGGTGTCGATCAGGCAGTACGCGCCGTCCTGACAAAGCAGCACGGCATCGCCCTGCCCGACATCCAGCACATACACGACGGTACTGCCGTCCGCAGTCTGCGGAGCGCTTTCCTCGGTTTGGAGCGGTACGCCGAGCGCGGCGCGCAGCTGCTGCCAGCCGGGAACACTGCCCCTGCCGCCCAAAAGCTGGACGACGAACGCGGCAAGCACCAACAAGCAGACGGCAACCGCCGCGGCCAGGCGGGCAAAGCGCTTACCCGTCATACTGGCCGTTCAGCTTGCGCTCCTCCCACTCGGCCTTGGTCACAAGCACGGCGCGGGGCTTGGCACCCTCATAGGGGCCGATGATCTTTTCCTGCTCCATCTGGTCCATGATGCGGGCGGCGCGGGCGTAGCCCAACTTGCAGCGGCGCTGCAAAAGGCTGGTGCTGGCCTGTCCGGCCTCAATAACGCACTCAACGGCCTGCTCAAACATGGCGTCCAGTGCACCGCCGCCGTCTCCGTCATCGTCGCCGCCCTTCTTGCTGCCCTTTTCGGCAACGGCGCGGCGCTCCATTTCGGCAATCATTTCTTCATCGTACTGGGCGGTGGAGGTGGACTTGATAAAGCTCAGCACCGCGCCGATCTCCTCATCGGTCACGAAGGTACCCTGCACACGCACGGGCTTGGACGCGCCGACGGGCAGGAAGAGCATATCACCGTTGCCCAGCAGCTTTTCGGCACCGCCGCTGTCCAGAATGGTGCGGCTGTCGATCTGGCTGGAAACGGCAAAGGCGATACGGCTGGGGATGTTGGCCTTGATAAGGCCGGTGATGACGTCCACGCTGGGTCGCTGGGTCGCAACGATCAGGTGGATGCCGGCAGCGCGGGCCTTCTGCGCGATGCGGCAGATATAGTCCTCGACCTCCTTGCCCGCGACCATCATCAGGTCGGCCAGCTCGTCAATGACGATGGCGATATAGGGCAGGTGCTCCATGCCGGTCTGGGCGGCCAGCTTGTTGTAGGCCTTGATCTCGCGGACGTTGTTCTCGGCAAAGAGCTTGTAGCGGCGCTCCATCTCGGCCACGCTGGCACCCAGCGCACCGGCAGCCTTGCGCGGCTCGGTGACGACGGGCATTAGTAGGTGCGGAATGCCGTTGTACTCGGCCAGCTCGACGACCTTCGGGTCGATCAGAATGAGCTTGACATCCTCAGGGCCGGAGCGGAACAGGAAGCTGATGATAATGGAGTTGACGCAGACGGATTTACCGCTGCCGGTGGAACCGGCAATCAGCAGGTGGGGCATCTTGCAGAGATCCGCGACCTGCGCCGTACCGGCAATGTCCTTGCCGAGGGCCATCGTCAGCGGGCTGCGCATGTTGATATAATTCTGGGATTCAAAGACTGCGCGGATGTTGACGGTGGAGCGGATCTTGTTCGGGACCTCGATGCCGACGGCGGGCTTGCCGGGGATGGGCGCTTCGATGCGCACACCCGCGGTGGCCAGGTTCAGGGCGATGTCGTCGGCCAGGCTTGTGATGCGGCTGACCTTGATACCGGCCTGGGGCTGCAGCTCATACCGGGTGACGGACGGGCCGCGGCAGATGTCGAGCATCGTCGTCTTGACGCCGAAGCTGTCCAGCGTGTTGACCAGAATGTCCGCGTTTTTCTTCATTTCGCGGGCGGCCCCGGCCTCGTCGTCGGGGCGCGTAGCGTTAAAGAGATTCAGCGACGGATAGCAGTAGGGCTCCGGCGGCTGCTCCTCCGAGGTGGGCAGACGCATAGCGGTGGGGTCGGTCTTGGCCGCACAGGGCGGCGTATGGATGGGCGCACCGGCAGAGTTGCCGACAGCGGTGCTGACCTGCACGCGGGCAGCCTCCCCTTGCCGGGGCACAGTGAAGCTGCTCTGGGTCGTTTCCGCCGCAGGGCGAGTCATGGCAGGGGCAGACTGGTACGGCTGCGGGGCGGCAGCCGGGGCCGGAGCCTCGACAACAGGCTGGGCAGGGGCGGCGGGTGTCTCGGCCAGCATATCATCCAGCATTTCGGAGACAGAGCGCCCGGACTGCCAGGCAGCGCTGACCGCACTGCCGGTATCACTGAAGCTGCCGCCCAGTGTCGGGATCGGTGCGGAAACAGCGGGGGTCTCCGGTGCGGCGGGCACAGCTGCGGGGGCGGGCGTACCCAGCGGCGCAGCGTCTGCGGCCATCTGTGCAGCAAGATCAGCCGGAGAAAGGACCATCGTATCGCCCTGCACACGGCCTGTCATATCCAGCTGCGGCAGCTCGACAGGGATCGGCTCGGGTCCGTCCTCCACGGGAATGAGAGGCGTGTCAAATTTAGGCTCCTGCGGGACAGGCGTCAGCGGGGTCTCAAACTCGGTAGGCTGCGGCAGGTCCAGCGTTGTCTCGGCACTGACCTCCTGCGGCGTATAGTAAGGCGCGTGGCCGCTGACAGCGCGGTTAATGAGCGCATCCAGCTCGTCCTGCGGCGCGGGGGACGCCTGTGCAGCGGGCGCGGGCGTGACCGGGGTCAGCGGGGTGCTGTACACTGGCGCGGCAGGCTCTGAGGAAGGCTGCAATTGCAGCTCAAAATCCTCCTTCGGTGCGGGAGCGGGCTGGGGCTGGGTGTGGCGCAGTGTGCTGTTAGCCCGGTTGGACAGCGGATCCATACCGAACGTGCCGCCCGGGCCGATGCTGACCGGCTCCAGCGGGTCAACGCTGACGGCCTTTTGGCGGGCACTTTCCCCTGCACTGGGGCCAAGATCCACGTCAAACGACGCATGGGTCTGGGCGGCGGGCTTGGCGGCAAACGGTGGCTCGGGCACAGCAGGTGCCACGGGGGGCGTGTAGGCGGCCTGCCGCTGCGGGGCGGGCGGGGTCTGCTTCGGGAAACGGCTCGTGTCCGCGATGACGTCGTAAACCGGATGGTGCGGGCGGCTGCTGTCCGGCAGCGCACCGGTCAGATTCTCGACGCTCTCCTCCTCGGGCTCCTGGTCAAACAGGCGGGTGTCGTAGGCGGTCTCGGCTGCGGCGCGCTCCTCGCGCTTGGCCTGCAGGATCTTGTACTGGCCGTCTACAAACAGAACGACGTCCGCGGGGGTGATGGCAAAGAAGAACATCAGCCCCAGCAGGAAGATGAGCAGCATGATAATGTTGGAGGCGGGACGCCCGAACAGCGCCAGCAGCGTGGCACCGATGGGCGCACCGAGGACGCCGCCCTCCCAGAAGTAGGTGCCGCCGCGGGTAAAGAGCATCTTGACGATCTCCCCGACCTTGAGGTTCTCAATATTGAGCTTGGAGAAGATGACCGGCACGCTGGCGCAGAGCACGCCCATCAGCGATACCTTGCCCGCAAACAGCGCGACGCGGTAGCCGGTGGCCAGCAGGTAGGCCAGGTACAGCAGGAACGGTCCGACCAGATAGGTCGTGATACCGAAAACGCCAAAGTACCAGCTGCGCAACGTGCGCCAAAGATTCTGCCCGGGCACAAGCACGAGCGCAACGCAAAGCAGACCCAGCCCCACCAGCAGGATGCTGCGGGCCAGGTTCGGGGTCTCGGCGCGGCGCTGGGCACGGCGGGACGGCTGACGGCTGCGGGAGGCCGCACCGCTGCGCGCGGATGCGGAGCGCCCGGTGCTGCTGCGGCCCGTGCCGCGGGAGGAGGCGGTGCTCTTTTTGCCGGAGGAGTTCTTTGTTGATTTTTTACCGGAACGAGATTGTGCCATGTTACAGTGTTTCCCTCTCTTATTTCTCTGAACGCTTCTTTATATATAAGTAGTCTGTACATGTACAGGACGGTAAGGACATACGACTTTTATTTTAGCACGATTTCCAGGGATTGTAAAGAAAAATGCCCGCTGTGCCGGGTTACAAAAAATAAATCCCCGCCCTGAGGGATGGGCGGGGATTTACAAGAAAGGAGGAGAAGAACACATGAAAAATGTGGGTAAAGCTATTTGACTTGGGGTTCATTTAGCTTGCAACTAAATTGTAACTGTTTTGTCACCAAATGTCAATAGCAAATTGTAAATCTTTTGTCATTTTTCAATTTGTTCACAAATTGGCAGGCGCAGCTCCGCACAGCCGCCGGGCGTGTTGGACAGGCGCAGCGTGCCACTGTGTGAAAGCGCGACCCTGCGTGCAAAATACAGCCCAAAGCCCTGGTGGGCTGTGTCACTGCGGGCAGCTTCTGTATAAAGCAGCTCCCCCGCCTTGGCGAGGGCCTCGGCAGTGAAGCCGGGGCCGGTATCGGTCACACGCAGGATGAAATCCTGTTTTTCTTTTGTAACCAACAGTGTGACAGTGCCGCCGCGGGGCGTATAGCGCACGGCGTTGTCCAGCAGGTTTTCGGCAGCCCGGAGCAGGTCGCACTGCGCCGCGCACAGTGTCCCCTGCCACTGCTCGTTCAGTATAAGCTGCACCCCGGCAGGTGCGCAGAGGGCGCGGGCTGTTTCCGCCAATTCACAGACAAGGGTGTGACTGGGAAAGGTTTCCCCTGTGGCGGGCGGTGCACAGGCGGTGCGCAGGGCGGCCAGATATTGCTGGGCACGGTCCGTTCCACGCAGGATGGCTTCGACCTGTGTCTGCTGGTCGGCGGACAGAGCATCCTCGGCCAGCAGGTCTGCGTTGCCCTGAATGATGGACAGCGGCGTTTTCAAGTCATGCGTCAGCGCGGCGATCTGCTCGGCGCGCTGCTGCTCCATCCGCCATTGGCTTTGCAGGCTGTCGGTCAGCTCTCGGCCCATCGTCTGCATGGCATGCAGCGTGGCGGAAAACTCTCGCAGACGCGCGCCGTATGCGTCAATGCGCTCGGGCTGCTGCGCAGCGATGGCATCCACCGCGCGGTGCAAACAGGCGGTCTCGGCGGCAAAGACCCGCACGGTGCAGTGGGTCTGCCAGCCCAGCCAAACGAGGATGAGCGCCGCCAGCAGCACAAAATAGCAGGTCTGGAATTCCGGCAACGTGTCCCGCAGGGCCGGGTCGGCGTATGGCGTAGCATAGTCGTACTGCAAAAGGCAAAAGCTTCCGTCAGCCATTTTGACATCGTACTGGTACTGCGTATACCCCAGATTGCCGCTGCCGCCGTGAAAGGCATTGAGGGCAATTTTCAGCTGACGGGCGGTCATGTTGGTCTGCAGCACCGTGCCATCCTGCACCACAGCCCAGCGGCACAGGTCACTGATTTGGTTGGAATCAAATGTTTCTGCGGTCACGGCGGCCACGGTCTCCCGGGCCTCGGAACAGGCCTGGGCGGACGCCACGGCAGGCAGCAGAAAACCGATATTTATCAGCTGCATAAAAATGACCCACCAGAGTACCAGAATCAGCGCACACCCGCCGCCGCACAGAAGAAGATACCGCAGCAGCACGGTGCGCAGGCTGGTCAGCTTTCGTTTTTCCATTGGTAGCCAACGCCCCATATCGTTTGCAGCACCTCCTCTGCCCCGGCTACGCGCAGCTTGGCGCGGATGTTTTTAATGTGCTGGGTGATGGCGGTGTCATCCGCTGTACCGTCATAACCGAACACAGCTTCGTAAATCTGTTCTTTGGAAAAGGTCTGCCCTGCATGGAGGGCCAGCAGCTCACAGATGGCGTACTCGGATTTTGTCAGGTGTAAAGGCATGCCGCCAACGCCGGCTTCTTTGGCAGAAAGGTCCAGCGTCACCCCGCCGCGGGTGATCTTATGGGACGGCGTGCGGTTCTGCCGCCGCAGGTGGGCGGCAACCCGGGCACGCAGTTCGGCCACACGGAACGGCTTAGTCAGGTAATCGTCCGCACCAAGACCGAGACCGGTCAGCACCGACGGCTCATCGGTGCGGGCCGTCAGAAACAGAATCGGCGCGTCCGTCTCGGCGCGAATGCGGCGGCAGACGGCAAAGCCGTCCTCGCCGGGCATCATCACATCCAGCAGGATGCAGTCTGCCCAGCGGCAGAGCGTATCGGTCAGCTGTGTGCCGGAGGTGCGCGTTTCTACGGTGTGGCCGTCACGCTCCAGCGCTGTTTTTAGCAGCGTACAAAGGTCACGGTCATCATCGATTGCCAGAATGTTTGCCATAATAGCCTCTTTTATTGCAGTAAGCTGTAAACAAGGCAGGACGCGCCGTAAAGCAGATAGACATGTGCCGGGTAGAACCAGTAGAACAGCTGCTTGTGGCCGCTGCCGCGCTGGCCGTTGTACAGCGCCATGCCGATAACGGCAAAAACGCCGAGCCACTCATAGTAGACTGTGAACATCTGGGAAAAGGCAAAATCCGGCAGACTGTGAACCTGCAGATAGACCAGCACAAAATCGCACAGGAAGGTCATGGCCGCCCAGACGGTCAGCTGCAGGCGCTTGTGGCCGTACAGTGCATACAGCACGATGCCCCCGGCCAGAAAAGACCAGCCGCCATCGGTGATGGATGTCCACAAAGGTAGCGGCGCGGTGATGACCCACGCCAACACGGCAGAGCCGATCGGTGCGTCCTGAATTTTGGGAAAAAGCGTCAGCAGCGCTACGATGCAAATCGGCCAGAGGATCGGCATGACAACAGCCAGTGCGCCCCGCACAAAGCGGCGCTGGCGCAGCCAGTCAATGCCCTGCCAGATTATGCAAAGCAGCATCAGATCCTGAAAAATAGCATTCAGCGGGTAGAAGCCGTCCCCGCGGCGGAAGGCCCCTGCATAGATCATAAAAAATTCCACAGTGCCCATCGCAGCGCCGATGGCCCAGATACGCAGGAAGTAGCGCCTGCGGTCATGGGTATGGGCGAAGCCCTCAACTGTGCAGAACAAAAACAGCGGTGCGGACAGCCGTGCCAGCATACTGAACCATTCCGGCACAACGCCCGTGAATTCAAAAAAGTAGTGAATGTGATCCATCACCATGAGCACCAGCGCGATGGTTTTGAGCGCCGTGCCGGTCAGGCCGAATTTTTGCTTTGTCATAATAATAACTCCTTTACATTGTCGATATAAACAGTGTAACAGGGGTTTGTGTAGAAATTATAAGTGTTTGAAAATCAGCTGTGCCTCAAAGGCGGATTTGCCTTCCCGTTCGCCTTCAAAATAGAAGGTGTCCTCTGCCAGTTTGGCACGGCGCAGGGTGAAGCTCTCGCCGCGGGGTACCTCGCGGTGGTAGCTGATGATGAAATCCGAAATCTGCGCACTGTCCCAGACCTGCCACGGTACGACGTCGCAGACAATGTCGGCATAGCGGGTGTTGTTGAGGTGGCCGTTCATGTCGCAGCGGGAGTAGGCCGCGGTCTGCGTGCCCAGCGTCTCGCAGTCCTCGGGCGCAACGCGGGGCAGGCGCATCGGCAGCTCAAGGGGCACATCCTCGGCCCACTGGTCGGCAAACTGCTCCGGGTGCTTGCGCAGGATCATACGTTTTTCGGTATCAATGAGTACCCAGCGGCTGTCCATTGTGGCGACCTCTGCCCCGTCGGCATCGTAAAAATGGGTGATGCGCTTGTTGACGGCGCGCTTGCAGCGCTCGGGCTGGGTGACAAGGGTCAGTTCCTCGTCCACACGGGGCAGCCGTGTGACGTGCAGGGCCAGCTTGGCCAGCACATAGGCGGTGTGGGTCTTGCGGTACAGGGCATCGTCCAGCCCTACGGCCTCGGCGTGGGCGGTAGCAACCTGCTGGGCATAGCGCAGCAGCGCCCCGAGCTTGACATGGCCGAGATGGTCGCCGTCCGTGCGGTAGACGGTAAATTTTTGGGTGTAGGTTATGAGCTTTTCGGGCATAAGGAAGCCCTCCTTGATGGATTTTGAATTGATTCGCCAAGGAGAGTATAGCACAAATGTTGGAAAAATGCAAAAGCGGGGGCTTTGGGGCTGGCCGTAGGGGCTGATGCTTGCATCGGCCCGCGGAGAGGGCAAGACCCCTCCCTACAAATCGAACCGTAAAAGGGTGCAGCGGCAAGGCTGCGGGCCGGCAAACAAAAAGGCTGCACACGCAAAACGGTGTGCAGCCTGAAACTGTTTAATAGTTATCGCGGGATTTTTTGCGGAGCTTGCGCCAAATATTAAATGCAGAGATAGCGATGGCCAGAAGCAGAAGGACAACGACCATCCAGCCGCTGCCGCCATCCTCGTAGCTCTTCATCTCGCTCCACTGGGCATCCATGGCGGCGTTGATGTCGTCGGGCAGAGTCTCAAAGACCTCCGCCTTGTCCAGAACCTCCGCGCCCGGGTAGGCAATTTCGCTGTACTTCAAATCGTCGTCCAGCATCTCCCACACGGCGGTGATGGGGGTGGAATAGCCGATGAAGTCCGCGTTGGCAAGGCCGACGTCCGGCTCACACAGGTAGTTGATGAACATTTCGGCGGCCTCCCGGTGTTTGGCGTTGGCCGGAATGCACATGCTGTCGATGAAGAAGTTGACGCCTTCCTCCGGGTGGACGAAAGCAAGGTCTGGGTTTTCGTCGATCATCGTGATGGCATCGCCCGCATAGTAGGGCGCCATGGCGGCCTCGCCACCCTCCATCTTGTCAAAGACCTCGTCCATAACGTAGGCCTGCACGATGTTCTTCTGGGCTTTCAGCGCGTCGGTGATGGCGGTGATCTCGTCAACGGACTGCGGATTCATCGACAGACCAATCGTCTTGGCTGCAATCGCGTAAGCGTCGCGGGAGTTGTTGAACATCAGCACATTGTTTGTGTACGCAACATCCCACATGTCCGCCCATTTCGTGGGCGGCTCCTCGACCATCGTCGTGTTGTAGATCAGGCCCGTTGTGCCCCACATGTAGGGCACGCTGTACTTGTTGCCGGGGTCGAAGCTGCGGTCCAGATATGTTTCACCGATGCCGGCAAAGTTCGGAATGTTGTCCATGTTCAGCTCGGACAGCATGCCCTCCTTGGCCATCTTGCCCACCATGTAATCCGACGGGAAGATGACATCATAGGATACGCCGCCGGATTTCAGCTTGGCGTAGAGGCTCTCGTTGGAGTCGTAGGTCGTGTAATTGACCTTGATGCCGGTCAGCTCCTCGAATGCGGACAGAACGTTGATGCTCTCGTCAGAACCGTCGGAGATGTACAGGCCGTTGTTGTAGACATTCAGCGTGATATGGTCGTTGGCAAAGCGCTTCCAATCGTAGTCGCCGGAGACGGAAATATCCTCGTTGACCTCGATGTCATCGGCGGCCAGCACCGGCGCGGCGCTCATCATGGTGACAGTCAGTGCGGCCAGCGCTGCAGCGGAAAACTTTTTCAGCTTCATCTTCAGCGCCCCCCTTCGTCCAGCATGGCTTTGCGGATGGCTTTCTGGTTGCGGCGGTAGGCGCGGGAGTCTGCGGCGTTGGAAATCAGGATGATTGCCAGAATGACGCAGAATATGACTGCAGACAGCGCGTTGATCTCGGGGCTGACCTTCTTGCGGGTCATCGAGTAGATGGCGATAGGCAGTGTCTGCATCGTGCCGGAGTTGAAGTAGGAAATCATGAAGTCATCAATAGAGTAGGTCAGGCAGATGAGGAATGCCGACAAAATGGCCGGGGACAGCTGCGGCATGATGACTTTGGTGAAAGCCTGGCGCGGTGTGCAGCCCAGATCCAGCGCTGCATTGTACAGGCTGGGATCGAGCTGGCGCAGCTTGGGGCCTACATTAAAGATAACATACGGGATATTGAAGGTGATGTGCGCAATCAGCAGCGTCGGCCAGCCGAAGATGCCGCTCTCGCCGCCGATGCCGAAGTTCTGCGCCATGACGAAGAGAAGCATCAGTGAGACACCGGTGATGATCTCCGGATTGACGACAGGCACATAGCTGATGTTATTGATGATGAGCTGGCTTTTGCGGGACATCGAGTTGATGCCAAGGGTCGCCAGCGTGCCCAGCACCGTGGCGATAATGCTGGACACCAGCGCCAGCACAAGGCTCAGACCCAGCGCGGACAAAATCATCTCGTTGTGGAACAGGCTTTTGTACCAGCCGAGGGTGAAGCCCGTAAAGTTCGAGCGGGATTTGCTCTCATTGAAGCTGAACGCAATCATGACCGCGATGGGCAGATACATGAAGCAGAACACCAGAATGACGTAGGTGCGCATGAGCAATGCGGAATGTTTTTTTGCCATATCACATCACTCCTTCCATCTCGGACTCGTCAAAGCTCGAAGTGAAGCTCATGCAGAGCAGGACAATGACCATCAGCACCAGGCTCATGGCGGAGCCGAGGTTCAGATTGTAGGAGTTGCCAAGGAACTGCAGCTCGATCAAATCGCCGATCAGCAGGTTGGAGCCGCCGCCCAGCATACGGCTGATAATAAAAGTAGAGACTGCGGGCACAAACACCTGCGTGATGCCGGTGGCAATGCCGGGGCCGGTCAGCGGGACGAGCACCCGGAACAGAATATGCCAGACGTTGCAGCCCAGATCCTGCGCGGCCTCAATGATGGAATCATCGATTTTTGTCATGGCCGTGTAGATGGGCAAAATCATAAACGGCAGGTAGTTGTACACCATGCCCAGCACAACCGCACCTGAGGTGTTGATCATGTTGAAGGGGCCGAGGCCGAACAAACCGAAGAACTTGTTGATAAGGCCGTTTTTCTCCAGCAGTGTCATCCAGGCGTAGGTGCGTCGTGGGGCTGATCGCCGCCGCGATCGCTTATGCGATCACGCTGCTGATCTACCGCATCGTGTCGGCGCACCCGAACAATCGCTTCTGCCGCTTTGTGCTCCACGGCGGCATCGGCGGCAAAAAAGAACGGCAGGCTGCATAAGCCTGCCGAACGCAAAAGCCCGCTTCGCACAGCCGTGCGAAGCGGGCTTTTTTTGTTCTTATGCCTCGGCAGGCGGGTTCTCCGCAGCCTTGGCGCGGATGGTATCAATGACCTTGCGGCAGCGCGCGGCGTTGTACACGACCGGCACCGGATAGTTCGGGTTGGCCTCGGCCAGCGCCCAGGTGATGATCTGCGGAATGTCCTCTTCCTGAATGAAGTCAAAGCCCTTCGGGATGCCCATGCGCTCGTTCATGGCATAGATCTCCGCAATGAAGGCCTGCGCCTTCTCGGCGTCCGTGCCGTCGGCCTTGACGCCGGCGATCTCGCACAGGCGCGCGAGCTTCGGATACACGGCCTCGCCGTAGTCCTCGAGGACGATCGGCAGGATGACCGCGTTTGCCAGACCGTGCGGCGTGTTGTACAGGCCGCCGAGCGTGTGCGCGATGGCGTGCACGTTGCCGACGCCGGCGCGGGAGAAGGCAAAGCCGGCCTTGAAGGCGGCGATCATCATGTTCTCGCGGACCTTGAGATCCTCGCCGTGCTGGTGTCATCCAATGCCACCTTACGATCAATGGCCTGAATGATGGCCACCTTCATTTTTGACTTATTGGCCACAGTACGCACACGCAAGTCCTCGGGACGTTCAATCTCATTCTCCTCACAGTGCCGCTTAATGAGTTTACAGAATTCCTCGCCGTAGCGTTTTGCCTTTCCGGCTCCTACACCCGGTATGTTCTGCAACTCGTCCAAAGTCACCGGATATATGGTCGCCATCGCTTCCAAAGACGGATCCTGGAAAATGACATAAGGAGGAACTTCCAACTTCTTGGACAACTTCTTTCGTAAGTCCTTCAACATGGAGTACAATGCCGGGTCTACCGCACACGCACCGCCTCCACGTGCAGGTGCTTCCTCTTCCACATCCTCAAAGTCATTGTCTTCCACTATCTTGAATGATTTGGGATGTTTAAGGAACTTCCTACCGTCATCCGTCACTTTCAGCAAGCCATAGTTTTCGACATCCTTACTCAGATAACCGGCAATAAGCGCCTGACGGATCACAGCATTCCACGTTTTGTCTTCTTCGCCCATACCAGAGCCGAACACTTCAAGATCTTCGTGCAGATGCGCCTGCACCTCTGAAGTTTCCTTACCTTGTATTATGTCTATAATATAGTCCGCTTTAAAATTTTCTTTCACCGCGAGAATAGCTTCAATCACGGTACACAATAATTCTTGAGCTTCCACTTGTTTTTTCGGATTTAAACAGTTGTCACAATTACCACAATTTTCTTCCATATATTCTTCGCCGAAGTAATGAAGCAACGCCTTTCGGCGGCATACGGAAGATTCGGCATACGCAGCAGTCTCCAGCAGAAGCTGCTTGCCAATTTCCTGCTCTGCTACAGGTTTTCCTTGCATAAACTTCTCGAGCTTCTGCAAGTCTTTATTGGTATAGAAAGTAATACACTGCCCTTCTCCCCCATCTCTTCCGGCACGTCCGGTCTCCTGGTAATATCCTTCCAGACTTTTAGGTATATCGTAATGAATGACATAGCGCACATCCGGTTTGTCAATCCCCATACCAAAAGCAATGGTAGCTACAATCACATCAATTTTTTCCATCAGGAAATCATCCTGGTTCTGTGTTCGTGTAGCCGAATCCATTCCGGCATGATAGGCACGGGCATTGATTCCGTTTGCCTGCAGGATTTCAGCAAGTTCCTCCACTTTCTTCCGGCTCAGGCAATAGATAATGCCTGACTTTTCGGGATTGTTCTTAATGAACTTGATGATGTCCCGGTCTACATTTGCAGTCTTGGGGCGTACCTCATAATAGAGATTCGGGCGGTTGAACGATGACTTGAACACCTGCGCATCCACCATACCCAGATTCTTCTGGATGTCATGCTGCACTTTCGGTGTAGCCGTCGCAGTCAACGCTATCAGAGGGGCTTTTCCTATTTCATTGATAATGGGACGGATGCGGCGATACTCAGGACGGAAGTCATGGCCCCATTCAGAGATACAATGGGCTTCGTCCACGGCATAGAACGAAATCTTCACCGTTTTCAGAAACTCCACATTCTCTTCCTTCGTCAGTGATTCCGGAGCCACATACAACAGCTTTGTCTTGCCACTGAGTATGTCGGACCGGACCTGATCTATCGCACTCTTGTTTAGGGAAGAATTGATGAAGTGGGCTATCCCATCCTCTTCGCTGAAGTTACGCATCGCATCGACCTGATTCTTCATCAAGGCAATCAGAGGAGAAATCACGATACCCGTGCCTTCCATCAATAAAGAAGGCAACTGATAGCATAAAGATTTTCCTCCACCGGTAGGCATCAACACGAATGTATCATTACCTGCCAACAGATTCTCTATGATTGCTTCCTGATTTCCTTTAAATGTGTCGAACCCGAAGTATTTCTTCAGCTGGTCTGTCAAATTAATCTTCTTCCCTGCCATGATTCATTAGGTTGTTGTTTATTGAGTTAACTTTTAATAGTGGTACTCCGCCTTGTTTTCACAAAGAACCCTAACAAAGTTATAAACAACTTCTTAAATTTCAAGCATAATCCATCGAATATTTTTCAATAAAAAGTAAAATAGTCGGTTTTACCCCGTATTACCATCTGATTCTTAAGCACTTTGCAGTCGTGCTATATTTGCCTTTTCAAGCTGGCGCTTGGCGTAGTCCAACGTCACAACAAAATTGTCCTTCTGTTCTGACGGAATTTCGAACATGGCATCCATCATAATTGTCTCCACAATGGAACGCAAGCCGCGGGCTCCCAACTTATATTCTACCGCTTTATCCACGATATATTCAAATACAGCATCTTCAAACGTCAGCTTCACATTGTCCATCTCAAACAGTTTGATGTATTGCTTGATGATGGAATTCTTCGGTTCCGTAAGAATGGAGCGCAATGCCGCACGGTCCAACGGATTCAGATAAGTCAGCACCGGAAGGCGGCCGATAATCTCGGGAATCAGTCCGAACGACTTCAAATCCTGCGGAGCAATGTACTGCATCATGTTGCTCTTATCAATGGTTGCCGTATTGCGTACAGCACTATACCCGACAACATGTGTATTCAGCCGCTGGGCAATCTTCTTTTCAATGCCATCAAAAGCCCCACCGCAAATGAACAGAATATTCTTGGTATTGACCGGAATCATTTTCTGGTCGGGATGTTTGCGCCCACCCTGGGGAGGAACATTCACCACAGAACCTTCCAGCAATTTCAGCAATCCCTGCTGCACGCCTTCACCACTCACATCACGCGTTATGGAAGGATTATCACCCTTGCGTGCTATTTTGTCTATCTCATCAATAAACACAATGCCTTGCTCTGCCTCGGGTACGTTATAATCCGCCACCTGGAGCAGACGCGTCAAAATGCTTTCAATGTCCTCGCCTACATAACCTGCCTCTGTCAGAACTGTTGCATCTACAATAGTAAAAGGAACACGCAGCAACTTGGCGATAGTACGCGCCAATAACGTCTTTCCCGTACCAGTACTGCCTACCATGATGATGTTCGATTTTTCAATCTCCACATCATCACCGCCGTCCTTCTGGAGCAGGCGTTTGTAATGGTTATACACCGACACAGACAAGAAACGCTTGGCATCGTCCTGACCAATGACATATTGGTCGAGGAACTTCTTTATTTCTACGGGTTTAGGAAGTTCTTTCAGATTCAGCTTCGTGGCACTTGCCTTCTTGCCAGCCCCCAAAGCCTCCTGAGTAATCTCATAAGCCTGGGTGGCGCAACTGTCGCAGATATAGCCATTCATCCCCGTTATGAGAAATCCGACTTCATCTTCGGTGCGACCGCAAAAACTGCATCTATTTTTATTCTTTCTTGAATCTGCCATATTTATTTTTTAATCAAAACCTCATCTACCATACCATATTCTTTGGCCTCCTGGGCTGTCATCCAGTAGTCACGGTCAGAATCTGCCCATACCTTGTCAAAGGGAGTGTGGGAGTGGTCGGCGATAATGGTATAAAGTTCTTTCTTCAACTTCTGGATTTCACGTGCCGTGATTTCAATATCCGAGGCCTGCCCCTGGGCACCTCCCATCGGCTGGTGTATCATCACGCGGGAGTGGGTCAATGCGGAGCGTTTGCCTTCGGCACCGGCAACCAGCAATACGGCTGCCATGCTTGCCGCCATTCCAGTACAGATGGTAGCCACATCACTACTGATGAACTGCATGGTATCATAAATACCCAGACCGGCATATACCGAACCGCCCGGCGAATTGATATAGATGGAAATATCCTTGCCCGGATCCACCGAATCCAGATAAAGCAACTGAGCCTGCAAAGTATTGGCTGTATAGTCATCAACCTGCGTACCGAGGAAAATGATGCGGTCCATCATCAGACGGGAAAACACGTCCAACTGCGTTACATTGAGCTGGCGTTCCTCGAGGATATAGGGATTCAAATAGCCGGCTTGTGATTTAATCACATCGTCCAGCACCAAACTGTTCATACCAAGATGCTTGGTAGCGTATTTTCTAAAATCATCCATTTCTTTCTATTTTTTAATTTATAAGGATACAAAGAAACAAAAAAGAACACAGAGACACAAAAAAACACAGAGTTATAGTTTGTCAAACTCTGTGTTTCTTTATAAATTTTAGCCGTAGGCTCACATTACTCTTATGCAAACATCTTATTGAACTCTTCAGCAGAAACGTTCTTATGCTCCAGTTCCACCTGAGACTTCAATGCTGCAGCCAATTTAGATTCAACCACACGATTAACCAAGCCTTCTATGCTCTCTTTCTTCTTAAGCATTTCCTTTGAGTAGTTTTCCAGGATTTCTTCAGGCACACTCATCATACCATATTGTGCAAACTGTGCGCGGGTAGCTTCCTTAGCCATGTTTGTGATGTCTTCCTGCTCAACCTTGATATCATTGGCTTTCACCAGCTGTTCTTTAATCAGGTGCCAAGTCAGCTCTTCGATGCTCTTGTCATAGTTGTCCTCTACAAAGCTTTCTTCCTTGTCAGGATTGTTCAGACGCATAATGCGCTTCAGTAATGCATCCGGGAATTCCAGCTTGCCTACTTTCTCTGTCAGCATCTTACGTGCGTCAATCAAGAACTTATAGTCACTGTCTGCCACGAACTGGTTGGCAATAACTTCCTTCACTTTGGCACGGAATTCCTCTTCCGTTTTCACATTACCTTCGCCAAATACCTGGTCGAAAATTTCCTGAGTCAAGTCACCCGGAACGAAACGTGTGATTTCTTCTACCTGGAAGCTGAAATTGGATTTTACTTCGGGAGCAGCTTCCTTGTCAATCTTCAATAAAGAAGACAATTCGGCAGCATTTCCGTCCCAAGCAGTATTCGGATTGAATACAAGCACATCGTTCACTTTTGCACCGGCAAAGATAGATTTCTGTTCATCATTTTTCATGTACGAAGGCATCATTACAGCACCTTCCACCTGAATACCACCCTCTTTGGTATTACCTTCTTCATCCAGTTCAGCAAGCAAACCTTTCAGCATGTCATTGTCCTCGTAAACGTCTACCTTGTCATACTTGCCGTTACGTTGAGTGTAAGCCTTGACCTGGTTATCCACCATTTCGTCTGTAACTTCAATAGTATAGTAATCTACCTTATCTTTTGCACTGACTTCAGCTTTAAATTCCGGAGCCAAAGCAATATCAAACAAGAATTCGAACTCTTCCATAGTATCGAAATCAATTTCCTGCTGCTTGTCTTCGTTGGGCAAAGGCTCGCCCAATATATTTACCTTATTGTCCTGGATATACTTATATACTGTTTCTGAAAGCAGCTTGTTCACCTCTTCAGCCAATGCAGACTTACCATACATTTTCTTAACTAAGCTCATAGGAACCATTCCCTTACGGAAACCGGGAATCTGTGCCTTCTGACGGAAGCTCTTCAATGATTTGTCTACTTTTTCCTGATAATCTGCTTTCTCAAGCTTTACAGTAAGCAGTGCGCTTACTTTGTCAATGTTTTGTAATGAAACGTTCATTCTGACAATTATTTATTTGATTTATACTTTGTTCCATATCTCAAATGGGCGTGCAAAATTAGCGTTATTCTTTCAATTATCAAAAGAACATTGCCGATTTATTTCAGTTTAATTCTTGGATAGAGCGGTAGAAGAGCCCAACCATCGGGCTGACAACGGAGGACGTTTACGGGAAAGATACTCAGGGAAAAGACGATGATAAACCGAACCGTCCAGTTTCTATGAAGAGAAATGGGAGATGCCCGAAGGCACGACAATCTACAAAAATAATTAAGGAAAAACATTGTTTATCCGAATTTTATGCGTTTCTTTGTCGCGGAATGATGGCGCATTAGTTTTTCGATTTCCATTACATGGTTTTTACTTCCGTTTTCAAGAACGCTTTTGTAAACTCTCTGTCGTTGTAATCCATTTATTATTCAGCCTTCCTTCCAAGAGAGTTTTATTCATTATATTTATTTTATCAATTTCATTATGAACATTTATGTTGGAAACCTTAACTACCGCGTTAAGGAGAGTGACCTGCAGAAGGCAATGGAAGATTACGGCACAGTATCTTCTGTAAAATTTATCAATGACCGCACCACCGGACGTTTCAGAGGCATCGCTTTTGTAGAAATGGAAGATGACGCTGCTGCAGCTAAAGCTATTGCCGAACTAGACGGTGCTGAATTCTTCGGCCGCCAAATGGTAGTGAAAGAAGCAAGACCTCCAAAATATTAATCATAGAGATTTAAGGAGAAATAAAAAAAGGCCACTGAATGAGTGGTCTTTTTTTATTTCTATCAATCGACAGTATCCGGGATTACTTCATAAAATCCTTGCGACGAAGTACGAAGCTATTACTCAGATACTTTTCACGTACAATCTTATTCTCGGCCAACTCTTCCGGCGTACCCTGGAACAGAATTTTTCCTTCAAACAGCAGATAAGCACGATCGGTAATGCTCAGCGTCTCCTGCACATTGTGGTCAGTAATCAAAATGCCGATATTCCTATCTTTCAACTTCCACACAATCTGCTGAATATCCTCCACTGCAATCGGGTCTACACCGGCAAAAGGCTCGTCCAACATAATAAATTTGGGGTCAATGGCCAGACAACGGGCAATTTCTGTACGGCGCCGCTCGCCACCTGACAACTGGTTACCCTTGTTCTTCCTTACCTTCTGCAAGCGGAACTCTGCAATCAGACTCTCCAGCTTGTCTTTCTGATACTCCAAAGGCTTGTCGGTCATTTCCAGTACAGATGCAATATTGTCTTCCACACTCATTTGACGGAACACGGAAGCCTCCTGCGCCAAATAACCGATACCCGTCTGCGCACGCTTGTATACCGGATATTTCGTTATATCCAAATCATTCAAGAAGATACGTCCCTCATTGGGAGTAATCAGCCCTACGGTCATATAAAACGAAGTTGTCTTACCGGCGCCATTCGGCCCCAGCAAACCGACAATCTCCCCTTGCTTCACATCAATGGACACATGGCTCACTACCGTACGCTTTCCGTACTTTTTCACCAAATCCTCCGTACGCAGCACCATGCTACCTTCCTCCCGTGGCTCTGCCCCGGCAGTCAAGCTTGGTCCGACCTGCAGATTTTCCTTAACTTCCTCTACATTGTCCTTTATGCCTTTTTCTTCTTCCATACTCTAAAGGTTTTCGCCGCAAATGTAGCAAAAATAAGCCGAAATAGTGTACATTTGCATTCAAATACTTATATGTTATGTTTAAAGCACTTAAGACAGTGGGACGATATATCATACTGATGGGACGCGTATTTGCCCGTCCCGAACGTATGCGTATGTTTTTCCGCCAATATGTCAACGAGTTGGAACAGCTCGGCGTGAACTCTATCGGCATCGTATTGCTGATATCGTTCTTCATCGGAGCTGTAATCACCATACAGATAAAGTTGAACATCGAGAGTCCTTTCATGCCTCGATGGACAGTGGGATATGTAACCCGAGAAATCATGCTGCTGGAATTCTCCTCCTCCATCATGTGTCTGATTCTGGCAGGAAAGGTCGGGTCAAACATCGCCTCGGAGCTGGGCACCATGCGAGTCACCCAGCAGATAGACGCCCTTGAAATTATGGGTGTCAATTCTGCCAACTATCTCATCCTACCGAAAATTGCCGCTATGGTGACAACCATTCCACTGATGGTGACGTTCAGTATATTCGCCGGCATCATAGGTGCCTTCTGTACTTGCTGGTTCGGCGGCATCATGTCGGCGGTAGATTTGGAATACGGCTTGCAGTACATGTTTGTCGAATGGTTTATTTGGTGCGGCATCATCAAGTCACTGTTCTTTGCCTTTATCATTGCCAGCGTATCGGCATTCTTCGGTTACACCGTCGAAGGCGGTTCCATCGAAGTGGGCAAGGCGTCCACCGACTCCGTAGTATGCAGCAGCGTACTTATCTTATTCGCCGACCTAATATTAACTCAACTTTTAATGGGATGATTGAACTGAAAGGACTTTGCAAATCATTTGAAGAAAAAGAGGTACTGAAAGATATCAATGCCACTTTCGAGAATGGAAAGACCAACCTGATTATAGGGCAGAGCGGTTCGGGAAAAACCGTACTCATGAAATGTATCGTGGGTCTGCTGACACCGGACAAAGGAGAACTGTTGTATGACCACCGCAACTTCCTCGCCATGGGAAAGAAGGAAAAGAAAGCGCTCCGCCGGGAAATGGGAATGATTTTCCAAAGTGCCGCGCTGTTCGATTCCATGACGGTACTGGACAATGTGATGTTTCCACTGAACATGTTCAGCAACGATACCCTGCGCGATCGGACTCGTCGTGCCATGTTCTGCTTGGAGCGTGTAAACCTGATTGAAGCCAAAGACAAATTTCCCGGAGAAATCAGCGGCGGTATGCAGAAACGCGTAGCCATTGCCCGTGCCATTGCCCTAAACCCGCAATACTTGTTTTGTGACGAGCCGAATTCAGGACTTGACCCCAAGACCTCGCTTGTCATCGACGAACTGATACAAGATATAACCCGAGAATACAATATGACTACTCTCATCAACACTCATGACATGAACTCTGTAATGGGTATCGGAGAAAAAATCATCTATATTTACGAAGGACACAAAGAATGGGAAGGCAATAAAGACGATATCTTCACTTCCACCAACGAGCGGTTGAACAGTTTCATATTTGCATCTGACCTATTCCGGAAAGTCAAAGAAGTGGAGATACAGAACCTTGAAGGATAAAACCACACCTCATTTTCTAACCTATTACATAAGAAAGCGTCCGGAAGCTATGTTCCGGAC
>OGZW01000845.1_pt1 | contig 24744 bp, 26 predicted proteins | sample 1577001 | NCBI WGS metagenome assembly OGZW01 (sample SAMEA3541519, study PRJEB24748) | human gut metagenome | biome: human gut; feature: human-associated habitat; material: faeces | place: China | collected 2012 | reverse complement strand
GCAATCGTTTCCCGGCGGCAAGTCCACAAAGGGGTAGTTGGCAAAGCCAACGCAGCAGGGGAGCGTATCCTTTGCGGAAAGAACAGCATCAAGCTGTGCACTGAAGCGGCAGAATCACTGTTAGACTTTGAAACAGCGGAAACAAAGAAATTGGACGATAAATATGATAAGTATGTACCAAATCAAAATACAACGCAGCAGTTCCCGCATCCACAGCCACAGTCAAGCGGAAACCGTCAGCAGAGAAGAAACTACCAGAAACAGTATGGTAAGGGAAAATATTCCAATACCGGAAGGTAGCAGAGCATGAATATTTTATATGAGCAGTTTCCGGAAGAAATCAAGGTGAACGGGGAGTACTACCCGATCGTGACAGATTTCCGTGAATGGATCCGTTTTACGGAGCTGGTTGAAGACGACTCGGTTCCGTGGCGGATAAAGTGCGGACTTCTGTTGCAGTGGTATCTGGATCAGGTTCCGGAAGATATTGAAGCTGCAATTTATGCACTCGGAGATTTCCTGATGTGCAAAAGGATGTACCAGGATGATCTGGAAGATGAAGAGGAAGGGCAACAGAAAAGAGGGAAGCCGGTATTTTCTTTTTCGGAAGATGCCGGCTGCATTTATGCAGCGTTCCGGGAGGCATATGGAATTGACCTGCAGCAGATCGATTATATGCACTGGTGGGAGTTCCGGAGCTTGTTTGACTGGTTGCCGGATGGTACAGAGATTAAACAACGGATCATGTACCGTTCGATTGATCCTGGAACAATCCGGGACAAGGACGAACGTAAACGGATCAAGAAGATACAGAGAGCTGTTGCGCTGAAAAAGAAACAGCGAAAGCTTGATGATTATGAGATTGGAGATATGTTCTCATGATGGAAATTAAAATACCGACACGGCGTGAGTGGTATCCGTGTCCGTACTGCGGTCAGCATCTGCTTGTCTACGCAGATACTGCAGTGTGCAGCGGACTGTATGTAAAATGCCGCAAATGCCGACGGGAGGTGGAGATAAAAATTAAGAATTAAGCACTTGTGAGCCCCTGAGCCGTGCTATCAGAAAGGATGATAGTATGGCAGATGGATATTTGAATTTTGATACCAAAATCAATGAGAGTGGGTTCAATGAAGGCATAAATAAGCTTGGAAGTCTTGGAAAAAGTGGCTTATCTGTAGTCAGCAAGGCAATGACCGGAGTTGTTGCAGCTGTAGGAACTGGAGCAGCGGCGATTGTAAAGTCTTCTCTTGGTGTAGTCGCCAATATGGAGCAGCAGGTCGGTGGTGTAGAGACACTATTTAAAGATAGTGCCAAGACAGTGATCAGAAACGCAAACAATGCGTTCAAAACAGCACAGCTTTCTGCTAATGATTACATGTCAACGGTTACAAGCTTTTCAGCATCATTACTACAGGGCTTAGGCGGAGATACTGCAAAGGCTGCAGAGATAGCGGATATGGCGATCATTGATATGGCAGACAATGCCAATAAGATGGGTACGAATATGCAGGATATCCAGAATGCCTATCAGGGCTTTGCAAAGAAGAATTACACAATGTTGGATAACCTTAAATTAGGTTACGGCGGTACACAGTCGGAAATGATCCGATTGATCAATGATTCCGGTATCTTAAATGAAAAAATAGAAGATCTGGATAATGTAACGTTTGACCAGATGATTCAGGCAATTCACAAAGTCCAGCAAAATCTCGGAATCACAGGAACTTCCGCAAAAGAAGCCTCTACAACGATTGAAGGTTCTGTTAATTCTGCTAAAGCCGCCTGGGAAAATTTTGAAGCCGGTGTAATCAGTGCGAACGACCTGGTTGACACATTCTGGACAGCGGCAAAGAATATCTTAAATAATCTTGGTCAAATGATCCCGCGTCTGGGAAAGACCGGAATGGATGTGGTGGAATCCTTATCCGGAAAAATCGGTGAAGTGGTTCCGCAATTAAAGGGACTTACAGATAGTGTCGGAAAATTTGCAGATAAGTTAAAGAACATGAGCACGGATGAACTCATGAATCTTGGCAAGACTGCGGCAGTGCTTGCAGGAGCTGGACCAGTGATCTCGTTATTCGGATCACAGATTAGTAATGTGCAGGCAGCTGTTGAGGGATTTAGTGGAATTACAACAGGTGTTTTGTCTGGGCTTGGAAAGCTTCCGAAGGGATTCAAAAGCGCAACAAAATCGGCTGCAAATTTCCGGAAAGATTTTACGGGTAGCCTGAAAGGGCTCGGCAGTGCAGTTACGGGACCATTTCAGGTACTGACTCCGAAATTGTCAGCTACTGTCGGAAAAATCGGCAAGGTCGTTTCCAGTGTTCCGGGAAAAATTGGTGGGGCAGTCGGCAAAATCGGTTCTGCAATCGCATCAAAAATCCCCAGAATTACAAGCGCGTTTTCACTACTTGGAGATACTGCCGGTTATCTGGGAGCATGGGGCGGACAGATTGGTTCTGCTTTGCAGGGAGTTCTTGGAACAGTAGCCGGCTTTATTCCGTCATTTGTAGGGTTGATGAATTTTGGTGCAGTTGCAGCCGTTGTGGTAGCCGGTCTTGGACTGGTTTATAGCCAGTTTGGCACACAGATTGATCAGATCTTGCTTCTAGCGCAGACCAAAGGACCGGAGATCATATCTAACTTTGGAGCAGGAATCACAGCAGCACTTCCGGGATTGATTTCATCAGGTGCAACCCTGATCCTGGGATTGATGAATGCAATTACGGCAAATCTACCATCGCTCATTTCCGTAGGCGCAAGCATCATAGCAACTCTGGTAAGCAGCCTGGGCGCACAACTTCCGCAGTTAATTCCGGTAGCGGTACAGATGATCCTGACTCTGGTTGAGTCGCTGATCAGTAATCTTCCGCAGTTAATAACTTCCGGATTACAGTTAATGGAAGGCTTGGCACAGGGAATTGCAAACGCGATTCCGCAGGTGGCAGCGAAAGCACCGGTTATCATCGGCAAGCTGGCATCTACGATTATCACGAATTTGCCGAAGATCATACAGACTGGTGTGAAGATTATCACGCAGCTCGCAGTCGGACTGGTTCAGGGAATCCCGGCGTTACTTGGTAAGATTCCATCCATGATCAGCCAGATCAAAAATGCATTTACCAGTGTGAACTGGGGTAGTGTTGGTATGAACATTGTCCGGGGAATTGCAAGTGGATTAACAAGTGCGGCAAAAAGCCTGGCAGAAGCAGCTGCAAACGCGGCGGATAATGCACTCAATTGGGTGAAATCAAAACTTGGTATTCATTCGCCATCGAGAGTATTCCGGGACCAGGTTGGTAAGATGATGGCTCTTGGTATGGGAATCGGATTTGAGAAGAATATTCCGGTCGGATCCATGAATGCCGGAGTACAAAAAGCAGTCCAGAGTCTGCAAAGAAGTGTGCAGCTTACAACATCCGTTAATCCGAATAAAACGGTAGGCGGAATAAAGAATAATCCGATCTTTAAGGATCAAGGATTTGATTACGACAGATTTGAACGTATACAGAGGAAGATTGCAAAAGAAAATGGCAACAAGCCGGTATTCCTGGATACGAAACGGATAGACAGACCATTACCGAAAGGAGCAGTGCCACAGGTATGATTGTGTATTATGAAAATATGAATGGCGAAAAGCTGAATCTTTTGAAAGCTCCTTTTCGTACAACGAAGACTGACTGGTTCGATGCGGACTGGTCAGAGTCTTCGGACGGATATGAAAAAACAGTGACGATTGATGTGTTTGGAAAGCGGGAAGAATTTCAGGCGAATATGGAGCAACTATACAGGATCATTGCAGTTGATGCAGAAAATGATACCTACGGGAAGCTGTACGTGAATGGTGCATATTTAAGATGCAAGGTGTTGAAGTCAGCGAAAGAAGGATGGAAGGGGTATGTGTATTCTGAGGTGGAGATCACCTTCCAGACTCCGGAGCTTGTATGGGTAGTAGAAGCGACAAGGCAGTTTTTTCCGCAATTGGAAGAAACGGCAGCATCCGGAATCGACTTTCAGTATGACTATCCGTTTGATTTTGCCGGAGAAAAAAGAGGAATCGCAGCATGGGATGTTGATCACATCATTCCAAGCGAGTACCGGATGATCATTTACGGACCATGTGTAAATCCGAAGATTCTGATCAACGATTATCCTTATGAGTTTTTCGTAACGCTTGAAAGCAGGGAATATCTGATTATAGACAGCCAGAGAAGAACGATCCGAAGGTATTTGACGAATGGAACGGTACAAAATTTATTTAATCAGAGAGCACAGAAACAAACTGTTTTCGAGAGAATACCATCCGGGCTTTTAAATATTAACTGGTCCGGGGATTATGGATTTGACCTGACTTTATTTTTGAACAGGAGGGAGCCGCCGTGGTAAAGGACATAATTCTTGCAGATAGTGATGGAAGAGAACTGGGAGCGATTTTGGACTCAAATATCACAGTGGATACGAATGGCGAGTACGAATTTTCTGTACAGATTGCAAGGTCGAACTGGTATCCGGAGCTGACCTTTTCAAGCTATGTCTATATTACGGATACGGAATATGGAGGCATTATCGGAGAGGTGCTGACAGATACAACGCTGGATTATGTGGAGCTGAAGGGAATCACATGGCGGGGAAGACTGCAGTATAAGGTGATCGAGCCGTCTGCCGGATCGGATTATAAAACAGTATCCGGAGAACTGAATCAGGTAATGAAAACACTGATTGAGCCGGAGTTTGATGGATTATTCAGAGTTTCATCAGAAGACACGGGTATATCTGTAAAGAATTTTCAATTTGACCGGTACTGCACATTACTGGAAGGTCTTACTAAAATGCTGAAAAGTGTTGGATACCGCCTGCAAATCCGACTGATCAAAGAACAGGACGAGCCATGTTATATTCTGATTGAAGCAGTTCCGATTACTGATTATTCTGCGCAGATTGAATTGTCACAGGACAGTCGACTGAATTTCACGATGGATGATAAACAAAATGGCGTAAATCATCTGGTCGTAACCGGAAAAGGGGAAATGCAGGAGAGGAACATATTCCATCTGTATGTGCAGAAAGATGGAAGCATTGGAAAGACGCAGTATTACAAAGGACTGAATGAGATCTCAGCAGTATACGAAAATACGAGCACAGAAACAGCAGAGCTGGAGAAAACGTCCGCGGAACAATTGCAGAAGCTGATGAATAAAAAGACATTTCAGATGGATGTTGCAAAGCTTGGAATCGAGGTTGGGATTGGAGATATTGTCGGTGGCAGGGATTACCTGACTGGGATATATATGTCAAAACCAATCGAAAATATCATTTATGAGATTACGAATGATGTGGAATCAATTACTTATAAACTGGAAGGAGAAGATGAAGAATGAAAATTGTATCTGGAAGAACCGGATCACCACATGTGACTTCGCAGCAGTTCCGGCAGATGCTGGAGGGGATTATCGGGCAGGGGAGTTATATTATAACAAGCGGAGAGAATCTGAAGCCGGAACTTAGCAGTAATAATCTGCTGAAAATCCGAAGTGGGATGATGGCGCATCACGGCTGTATATCTTGCGTGGATATTGGTACTTATGATGAGGTTACACTGACAAATGGTAGTCAGGGAATGAAAAGGATTGATCTTATTGTAAATCGGTATACCAGAAATGCAGAGACAGAGGTTGAAAACTGTAGTTGGAAGGTGATCCAGGGAAAACCGGTTGCAAGTAATCCGGCAGTACCGGTATACACTTCGGGAAATTTGCAGAATGGAGATCTTGTGGATGAATGCCCGGCTTTTGAAGTGCATTATGATGGAATCAATGTTACAGAAGTGAAGAGTTTGTTGAGTGTGACGGATGGACTTTCTGGATTAAGTAGCAAATTAAAAAATGCAGAGACAACAATGAACAATAATTTAAAAAGTTTACTGTCTGTAAAGCAGGTAACGGTAAAGAGTAATATAAACGTTGGCGCAGGAAAGGATTTCAATTATTATTTAAAACCGCCTACAGTAAATGGCTACACACCTATTGGAGTAATCGGATATGATCTAGTTGGAGATTGGGATGTATGGGTAAATATCGTGTCCTGTTATTATAACAGTAGTAATGGTTTGCTTTACATAAAAGGACACAATTTCGGAGTGGGAACATGTATTGCGTTAGCGAATGTATTTGTTCTGTACAAAAAGAACTAAATTATTTCCATTTTCCGATTATAAGCATATTACATTGTGAATAACACATTCCCTTTTTTACCGAATAAACTGTAAGTTTATATTCAGTTGTGCTTACTTCATTGACTCCCGTCCAGTATAGTTCATTTGTAGTTCCAGGAGATACTATAATCAATGGTGCTTCCTTGAATGTGAATGGAAAATCTACAGCTTTACTAGAAACAAAATATAATCCATACCAACTTGTACCAACGTCAGTACTCCATGCGTATTTACGCCATGCAACTGCATCCCCATTAGAATATTTTATATAGTTATATCCGTTCTTTGTTCCTCGCTCTACGATAGAAATCAGTTTATTGTTTATGGCCGCAATACTATTATTGGCTTTTGCCAAATCTGCTTTTGCATTTAATAAATTGCTATTTAGTTCAGAATCCCTCTAAAAAGAAGAAAGGGGCAAACAGAAAAATGAAAATCACATTCAATGATGGTCAGGAACTGCAGATCCAGCAGGTCACTGAGCAGACGGATGGCGCACTTCTGATCAAGACCATTTCAGCATCCGAGGATCAGCTGAAGACTTTATTCTCTGATCCGACAACAACTAAGAGAATGTCTGTGAGCGAATGGGATGCAGATACCGTTGTGTATGAAAATTACACGAAGCTTGATGCAATCGTGAAGTACACGGCCGGCATTCTTGGTGTGCTGACGTACCGGGAAGGAGAAGATCCGGACAGCCGGATAGCAGCTCTGGAGGCACGACTTAAAGAAGCAGAAGAGAAAAATAAGAACCTGCAGTCAAGAGTCGAAAAAGCGGAGGAGAAAAATGAAATGCTCGAAGGATGCATTTTGGAAATGTCTGAAACGGTATATCAGTAAAACGATAATTGTATTAACCATTTTATTTTTATTCATATTATTACAAATTTCAGGAGGAAAAGAAATGATGGCAATGTTATGGGCACAGCAGATTATGTTAGGAAAGAAAACTTATTTACAGGTACCGAGACTTTTAAAGGACAAGGTAAAAGAGGTCTTGATTGATTCCGGAGCAGAAGATCTGGTAACAGAAGACAAGCAGTAGAGGTGAAGCGTAGATGGCAGTAAAAACAACTCAATATATATTTAATGGTCAGACTTACAATCTGACCTATAATTCGACCTCCGGGAAATGGGAAGCTACGGTTACAGCTCCAAGTAAGTCCAGTTACAGCCAGACGGACCATGTGCTTGGTGGAACTGTAAAAGCTACGGATGTTGCGGGTAATACAACGACCGTGGATCAGAGCCATGCAACCCTCGGAGCTTCGCTGAAGGTTCGTGTAAAAGAGAAGGTAGCACCGGTGATTTCTATCACAGCGCCATCCGCAGGAGCTTACATTACAAACACAACTCCGCCTATCGAATTTACAGTCACAGATGCAGATTCCGGAGTGGCATCCATTGCAGTAACGCTTGATGGAACAGCGATTTCTTCAATTACCAAGACTGCAGTTACGGGTGGATATAAATGCACATGCAAGCCGGCATCCGCACTCAAAGATGGAAGTCATACGATTTCTATTACGGCGACAGACAATGACGGCAATACATCCGCTGCGAAAACATCCACGTTCATGGTTGATACTGTACCGCCAACCTTATCCATTACCGCACCAGCAGAAGGTCTTGTAACCAATAAGACAACGGTTACGGTAACAGGTAAGACAGATGATGCAACATCCAAACCGGTTACAGTCACGGTAAATGGCGCTGCGGCTACGGTAGGAACAGATGGATCATTCAGCAAGGATGTATCTTTATCCAATGGCGCGAACAAGATTACGATTATCGCTACAGACAAGGCAGGAAAGACTACCACTGTAGTAAGAAACGTAACCTTAGACACGGCAGCGCCGGTGATTAAGTCCATCTCAATTACACCGAATCCGGTAGATTGCGGAAAGACATTCATTATTTCTGTTGAAATTACAGATTAGGCGGTGAGCCTATGATTGTAAAAGTAAGCGGAAAAGTAGATGGACAGGATGTAATCTTTGAACGTTCAGAGGGGAACCAGTGGAACATCACGGTTCCCTATGATCTGGACGGAATGTATGTGATTGAGGTGACAGCGGAAAATGACGCAGGCAATGTCGCGTACTGTACGAAGATGCTTCTGATCGTGGATCCGGCAACCTTATGTGTAAAATTAGTTCCATTGGATTACATGGTAGAAGTAGTTCCGGAAGAGTATGAGACACATATAATTCCGGAAGATTATCTGGTGGAAGTAATGGAAGAGCAGTACCAAGTTGCAACTCTTCCTGATTTGTTTTACGTAGAAGTAGTTTATCCGATACACGGAAAGGGGTGTTGTTGTGAACAAAATTAGATTTATCCTGGGCGAAGACAAGCACGTTAAGCTATTGGTGCGAAGTCCTAACGATGAGCCATTTACGATTCTGACAGCATCTTATGAGCTGGCACGTTACACAGACATCGTGGTGCAAGGAGAATGTGATATCAATGGTCATTATCTCGATTGCAAGATTGCTCCGAAAGAAAAAGGAACACACGTACTGGAAGTGACTTATACGGTTGCGGATTCGATCAGGAAGGCAAGGATAGAAGTAGAGGTGGTTTAATGCTTAAAATTACAGATGTGAAATTAAGTAAAAATACGGTTGCGACCGGGGAAAAATTTACGATTTCTGTACAGATCCAGGAAACGGTTGATTATCCGTATGATTACCATTACGACTATCCGATAGCGTATACCGGAACAGCAAAGCCGGTAAAATCATAAGAAATTTAATTGAAAGAGAGAAAAAGCGGTGAAAGACGTATTGATGCAGACATATATCATTGCGCTTCCAATCTTATTGGGATATATTGTCTGGCTCTTGCAGGAGCAAAAAAAGAAACAGGTGCAGGACGCAAAAGAGCGTGATGAACGGATTGCGGAAGAACGTAAAAAAAGGGATGCAAACAGCGCTCCGATTATTCTAATCCTATGTTTCTTTCTTTAACTTACAATGCAGTTAAAAAGAGCGAGCAATATCCTTATGAATTTTTATATATTCATAAGTTGATGTATCAGTTTCTCTGCCTGAGAACCCCCTGCTTTTTGCAGTTTCCTCCATATACCGATCTTGCATCCGAATACGATCGCACAGCGATCAAATGGAATGTTCCCGCTCCCATTACGCCTTTTTTAATCTGCTATATCAAAGCTGCCAGTAAATTCAAAAAAAATGCCCCTGTCACTTCATTTTTCCATGAACTTGACGAGACATTTACAGAGACAGAAAAATTTCAAAACGATCTTACCCAAACAGAATATCGGATTTTAACTGATGAAATTCTTTGCCGTAAATATTTTTGTACTACGGAAGAAATTTATAATACTTTCTCAAAAAACGATTCCCAAAAAGAGGCGCTCCGGCATTGTATTTTTCATTTAACCGAAACATTAACCGCAATTTTGCAAAACAGCCGCCTCAAAAATTATTCCGCTGCTCCGGTTGTTTCAAACGCATATATTCTGTTAAATACTTTCAGGGAAAAATTATATGAACAGACCTGTTCAGAAAATAAAAAACTAGATTTAACGACCTTATATCCACACAAAAAGCCGCCTCCGCAACATATTACTCCAGCAACCCGAAAACAGAGACAGATACCATATGTTCAGCATCCTGAACGGTATCCTGCGTCTCCGTCAACTGGCTTGCCATCCGCAGCTTATCTTTCCCGACTTCGACGGGATATCGGGAAAAACGGAACAAATCATCGATACCTTTGACACACTAAGAAGTGAAGGACATAAGGTACTTATTTTTTCTTCCTTTGTCCGGCATCTGGAGATACTTGCCGAGGTATTCCGCCAACGGGGCTGGAAGTATGCTCTGCTGACCGGTTCCACCAACAACCGACCTTCCGAAATCGCCCATTTCACCGAGCAAAAGGATGTGCAGGCATTCCTTATTTCTTTGAAAGCAGGAGGAGTCGGTCTTAACCTTACACAAGCCGATTATGTATTTATCATTGATCCCTGGTGGAATCCTGCTGCCGAGTCACAAGCCATCGCCCGTGCACATCGTATCGGTCAGGATAAACAGGTTATCGCCTATCGTTTTATTACTCAGAACAGTATCGAAGAAAAGATTCTCCAACTACAGGAGGACAAGAGGAGGCTGGCAGAAACATTTATTACGGATAGTGAGGCACTGCCTGCACTGAGCAATGAGCAGTGGGCGGATTTGCTGCAATAACAATCAAACATCTCACTATTGCACCATAAAAGTGCATAATCTAAGCATATTTTAATTACCACGCACTTTGTAGTCATCCATTTTCTCCTATCTTTGCAACCCAAAACAATGCGACATGAAATACAAACTCATAGTGCTCGACCTCGACGGCACACTCACCAATTCTAAAAAGGAAATCTCTTCCCGCAACCGGGAAACGCTGATACGCATACAAGAACAAGGTATCCGTCTGGTACTTGCATCAGGGCGACCGACTTACGGCATCGTACCGCTCGCCAACGAGTTACGCATGAATGAGTTCGGCGGATTTATCCTGTCCTATAACGGTGGAGAGATCATCAACTGGGAAACCAAAGAAATGATGTACGAGAATGTACTGCCCAATGAAGTCGTTCCGGTACTCTACGAATGTGCCCGCACCAATCATCTAAGCATACTGACTTACGACGGAGCAGAAATAGTGACCGAAAACTCACAAGATCCGTACGTACAAAAAGAAGCCTTCCTCAATAAAATGGCGATACGGGAAACAAACGACTTCCTGACTGACATCACCCTGCCGGTAGCCAAGTGCCTCATCGTCGGGGATGCCGGCAAGCTGATTCCTGTAGAATCCGAGCTTTGCATCCGCCTGCAAGGAAAGATCAATGTCTTCCGTTCGGAACCTTATTTCCTGGAGTTGGTTCCGCAAGGTATCGACAAGGCTTTATCCCTCAGCGTACTGTTGGAAAATATAGGAATGACACGCGAGGAAGTGATAGCTATAGGCGATGGCTACAATGACCTGTCGATGATCAAGTTTGCTGGTATAGGCATAGCGATGGGCAACGCGCAGGAGCCTGTGAAGAAGGCTGCCGACTACATTACGCTGACTAATGACGAAGATGGGGTTGCGGAAGTGATAGAACGGTTACTCTAATCATATTATACAGACCATGCTTTCTGTCCCCGTATGTGTGAAAGTTATCCTCCCATCTTGTCCTTCAACTTTCTCAACGGAGCCAGCAGTCTTTCAATCAGCCTCATATCCTCCGTCACAATCTCAGCAACCCCTTTCATCTCACGGGTTAAGGGCAAATCCTTACCATAATTAGTCCGCATTCCATCCGGTAGTTCTATATCAACCACATACATATTCTCGGCAGTAGGAACAGGAGAAACACTACAGACCCGCCCCTTAACATAGCCAAACTCCTGGTCAGGATAGTTATTCAAACGGATGTTAACCTCTTGCCCCGATTTCACTTTACCGGAGCCTTGAACCGGAAGCAATGCCTTCCCCATTGGTAAAGCTCCTTCATCGGGTGCAATCACAAAAACACTTTCACCGGAAGCCACATTCTGATTATTACTCCATACACTCATGAAAGTCAGTTTTCCTGATATGGGCGCCACTAACAAATAACTTTGCTCCCAAGTTGTGATACTTACCTGCAATTGCTCAACTGTATTTTTAAGATTCACGATATGTTTCTGTTCTTCTGTCAGTGCCTGGTGCTGGACGTCAAGCAAACTTTCCTTCCCCTGCTCTATTTGCATCTCAATTTGAGAAAGCGACATCCGCATTCCTTCGTAACCTTGCAATTGTTGCAGATAACTACGCTCCGACTCATCATATTCCGCTGCAATCATCGCATTTTTCTTATACAGAGTAGAATCACGTCCATAAATACGTTTTATCAACATCTGCTCTTGTCCGCCCAACTGGAATTGTTTCTCTGCCAGTTGGTAATACGTCTTCTGACTCTCCAAAAGTTTCCGACTGCTCTCCAGTTTCCTGCGGTAATAATCCTGTTTCACGAAACTCGCATAATCTTTCAGAACAGAAATAAACGAAGCATAGGCAGGCTGCACTTCGCCTAGTTGCAAATATTGCCCGTCGAAAAGCTGTTCGGCCATACTCAGGACAAACCCTTGAGCTTCCCATTGTTTCATGCGCTCTTTCAGTAAAAACAAATCTTCCGCTTTTGCTGAATTCTCTATCATTCCCAACACAGCCTCCTTCCTGACTACCGCACCGTTCTCCACACACAACTCTTCCAATCTTCCGGCTACCCTAGCAACCACATAAGCTGGAGGATTCTGTGTACTAACCGTAATCTCCGCTTCCACTACATCCGGATATTTAAACAGATAGCTCCCAATCAGTAGAATGATAACAATACAAAACAAGACAGTGATCCCCCAACGGAGAATCCACACAGGAACGTGGCTCATCACTTCCTGCACTTCTTCGCTCCGAAGTTCTATTTCTTTATATTCCTTTTTGTCTTCTTGTACCATAAATGCTCCTTCCTACTGCCCTAGTTCCAACTGGTTCTTCACTAATTCATAATACAGTCCTCGCTTATCTGTCAATTCCTGGTGAGTGCCTTCTTCCATGATTCGCCCTTTATCCAACACTACAATCTTATCAGCATCTTTCACAGTACTCAAGCGATGGGCTACTACAACTACCGTTTTGCCTTTATAAAACTCATGTAAATGCTCCATAATCTCCTTCTCATTATTGGCGTCCAAGGCATTCGTAGCCTCATCGAAAAAGAGAAATTCAGGATTCTTATAGACGGCACGGGCAATCAGGATGCGTTGCCGTTGCCCCTGACTGATACCATTTCCCTCCATACCAATTTTGGTGTTATAGCCTAATGGCAGCGAATCGATAAAGTCACGAATATTGGCTACCGTAACAGCATGCCGGAGTCTTTCAATATCAATCTGCTCCTCACCAACGGCAATATTCTGAGCAATAGATTCGGAAAATATAAATCCGTCCTGCATCACCGACCCCGTACGGGAACGCCATAAATGAGGATTGATATTTTCAAGAGGAGTCTCTCCCAGTTTTATTTTTCCTTTGTTGGGAGTATAAAAACCTAATAACAGTTTTATCAGCGTAGTCTTTCCGCTACCGCTCGCACCAACTATCGCAGTCACTTTCCTTTCCGAAATATGCAGATTCAAGTCTTCCAATACATAGTCCCTTTCCGCCCCGTCATAGCTGAAAGAGAGTCCTTCGATACAGATATCGCGTTCCTCCGGCAGCAATGTTAGTTTTGATTCGATATTCTGTTCCTCATCTTCCTTGCCATGCACTTCGTTCAATCGCTCCAGACTGATCTTGGCATCCTGAAGTTGTTGGACAAAACCGATGAAGGAACCGATAGGTCCCGATAACTGACCGATAATATAGGTAAGAGACATCATCATGCCCAAAGTCATTTCGCCGTCCACCACCGATTTGGCCGCAATAAAAGAGATGACGATGTTGGTGGTTTGGTTAAAGAAGATGGAACCCACCTGTTGGGTTTGTCCCAATGCAAGACCTTTCACGCTAATCTTGAAGAGTTTCACCTGAATTCGCTCCCATTGCCAACGTTTTTGCTTTTCGCAGTTGTTCAGTTTAATTTCCTGCATAGCGGTTACAAGCTGTATCAGGCTGCTCTGTTCACCCGCCGCTTGTGCAAAGCGACGGATATCCAGTTCCCGACGATATCTCATGAAGAGAAGTATCCAGCAGACGTAAAGAGAGTTGCCAACCAGAAAGATGGCAAGAATACCCAAGTTATAATAAGCCAGTACGAAAGCAAAGATAAAGAAGTTGACAAATGAGAACAATGTACTGATAGAAGAGCCGGTAAGGAAAGACTCAATACGTCCGTGGTCACCGATGCGCTGCATGATATCTCCTATCATTTTCGTATCGAAATAATGCAAAGGTAGCTTCATCAGCTTGACCAGAAAGTCTGAAATGAGTGCGATATTGATACGGGCATTCATATGAAGCATAATCCAGCTACGAATAAATTCTACGGAGAGCTGAGAAAGAGAGACGACCAGCTGAGCTATCAATATCAAAGTAATAAAAGACAGATTACCTCCATGAATGCCGACATCCACCAGAGACTGGGTAAGGAAAGGAAAGATGAGTTGCAGCACACTGATAGTCAGCATACCCAAAACTAATTGGATTAACTGCTTTTTATAGGGAGTCAGATACTTCAGGAAAAAAGAGAGGCTGCGCTCCCCCGCCCTTTTCTCATCATCCATTTCATAAAAGTCGGGAGTAGGATCTAATGTCAGGGCAGCCCCCTTTTCTTCCCCACCTACTTTCGTGGAAATCCAGCATTTCCTGAATTCTTTTTCCTTATAAGTTACCAACTGGCTAGCAGGGTCAGCAACACTAACCCAATAACCGTCTTTCTTTTTACGAATGTCATAGCAAACGACAAAGTGATTTTGGTTCCAATGAAGAATACATGGTAAAGGGACATCTTCCACTAATTGCTTAAAAGTGATTCGCACACCGGATGTACGGAAGCCTATGAATTCGGCAGCATCACTGATTCCAAGCATCGATACTCCTTCGCGAGTAATGAAGGAACGGGCACGAAGCGTTTGAAGCGAGTAAGTCTTGCCGTAGTACTTCGCTATCATACGGAGGCAGGATGGACCACAATCCATGGCGTCCAGTTGGATATAATGAGGAAAACGTTTCATGTTTTTAGTGCGTTTTTCATTTGATCTAAATATAAAATTAGTAGTTGGGACGAATCTGATAGTCTAACCTATAAAGGTCTTTAATCTCTTCAATATAATCAGTATTAATCAATGCAAATTTTGCATGAGTAGAATTTCTAATATCTCCAACCTGAGGGATCTTATATACCTGCAGAAAGGTATCCAACTTTTCTATAGGAACGATATAGTCTACATCCTCGCAAGAATAATAATCCGACTGCCGACGAATGTGCTCATCTTGATAAAGAGGATCACTTTTCCCCAGTTCAAAACGCACAAATTCCATAAACCGGTCGAAGGACGGTTCCCGACACAAATCCAAATACTCAAAATAACGCCGTTGCTGGTGGTGGTATTCCAAACAGAAATTCTTGTAGCAGGAAACTAATCTTTCAACAGGATCTCTCCAAACAGCAAACTTCATAATACCATTTCCCCACTCTCCATCAAGTTGTTTCACCGGATATAGATAACCATTCATGGAACTATAACCGACCACTTCATGTATTTCTTCCTTATCAGAAACAACAGTACCTGTTTTAGCATAGATAGCCAGACTCTTAAGATAAGTCACTGCATTCTTTGCTATAGCGACAAAAGCCATATTATAATGAGCGATTTCACAAAAATAGTTTCCCATAAAAGGGGAAGAATAAAGAATTCGGGGTATTTCCATCATATATTTAATTTTTTAAAAAGCATCCAGCAAGCGTTTATATCCCTCTTTCATTTGGCATAAACCGTAATGTTTGAGATAAGCCTTCCGCGCATTTCGTCCAATCTCATTCATTAGTGTTTCCGAAGATAAAAGCATAGTCAAAGCATGGACCAAATTCTCACTAAAAGTACCATTTTTCTTTGTTCTTTTCCCAATAGGGACTACTATAGCATTGCCCTGATCTTTAAACATATCCCGTAAACCGAAACCATCAGATGTCACTATCGGAAGTCCATGCATCATCATTTCAATACCAACATAACTACACTGTTCTGTGTAAGAAGGAATGACTCCAATATCTGCCATTTGATACCACTTCTTCAACTCCTTACGTTCCAAATGCCCGGTATATGTTACTTTAGTAGAAATATGAGCATAATTAGACAAGACAAATTCGGGTAGTAAAGAACCTGCAAGTACTAAACGAATATTAGAAAACTCTTTTAGTAATATGCAAAAAGCATCCAACACAGCATATATCCCTTTAAATTCAGAAAGTCTTCCTGCAAAAAGAATCACTTTCTCTTTGTCATCTATATAGTATTGTTCTCGAAGTTTATTCTTATCCATTTTTGAGTTTATGTATTGATTTCTTTTCAGTCCATTAGGTATTAAGAATATCTTTTCCTGATCAATCCTATAGATATTAGTAAGTACTTGATGTGTTCCTTTTGTCAGACAAACTACTGCATCTACTGTCTGGCACATCTGTAGCTCCTTATCAACAGTATTTAAAATCCATTTATATGTTTTATTCTTCAACGATCTACTTCTATTCTTTACAATATTTGCCAACAAACAGTCATCCCCAAGTAAAGGTGAAGTCCACCAAAGATTATGAATAACATACAATTGCTTGGACAAAGGATGAGAGTTGCGTAGACTCTCCAGCAATTCAGGACAAGGAGAATGATTAAAGCAAAACACATTCTCCAAAGAATCAGGAACGAACAGACGAAAAACTCTGTTCACCACTTTCCAGTTATCAAAGAAATTACCAGAAGGAAAACGAGGTATCGATATTATCTTCATTCCATTTTTAGAACATACCCTAATCTCCGGTTGCCTGACATTAAAGATTACATGGCAAATATCCACATCCATTTTCTTTAGACACTGTAGAAGCTCAGTGATAAATACCCCTATCCCATTTTTAGTAGAAGTGATGTATTCATCTAAAACATATATCTGCTTATTCATTTCAGATGGCATAAATTGAATTTTCCAATCACAAACCCATAATTAGAAGGCGGCGGACACAAATAACGGTGCAGGCACTTTGCACATTCGGGAGTAACGTCCCGTGTTAATCTCCAAGCCGAGCGATTCTTCATCTCTTTGATTATCAAATCATATATAGTATCTTTTATGGTACCGACAGGAGGATTATTAATATTAGAATAAACACTACCATCAGGGAATACCGACAATCTGCCCCAATAATTTGAATTCATCACCTGATGCGCAAAAATATCTTTTTTATCATAACTACATACAGTAATATCTTCTTTACAAGTATATATGTATTGCTCAAAGAAATCCAAATTATCTCCGGTAAAGGCAGGACACGGAATAATTTCCACATTAACGTTGTTTTGCTTCATTTCTTCCATCTCCTCTATATCAGACTCTCCGAGTATGATATACATCCATGAAAACGATATAGAAGAATCTGCCAGCATCCGGTTTATTTCATCAAATGAGTTTTGCCCGGCATAGTAAAGTTTTAATTCATATTTGTCTTTATCAAACTCCGAAGAGTTCAACAAGTCCCCGATACCCTTAGCATTATCTCCCAGCATATACAGGCAAACTTTCGCAGTTAAACCTCCTAATAAGCACATCAGTTGTTTTTTATAAGGATATTGCAGTATATCTCCTATTACATTGACCTGCAAGAGATAAGTATTGTTTGCCGTAGCCAAAAAAGTTTCCAATGTCTGAATATCCAAGAAGTGTTCATCGGCTATCGGATAGAGAAACTGCCGGCAGTAATCGGGGTGTTCACTCTGCCCACCCAGGAAGAGGGATAATTCGTTCCAGTTATAAGCTACATATTCCCCCACTTCTCTTCCTTTCTCCTTTTCAATCCGGTCTACATCCGATTGCAGGTTGAGTAATGGAGGAAAACTGATGGGGCGTGATTCGGTATCCGAATATTCAATCAGACACCCCATTTTATTTTCTACTGTATCCAGCATCCATGATCGCAGATCAGTATCTTCCCAGTCTTCCGGTGATACATCTATAGTGTACAAGTTTCTTAATTCATTCAACATCAAGCAGTATTTCTTTATCAAACCGTGTATGTCGAAACTCAAGTAAGTGTGTTCTTTTGCATTATACATAACTCCTTCCGTTTCATTTATCCACAGAAACGTATCAGGATATAAGGTGTAATAATAAGTCGGTTTCATCATATCTGTACCATTAGTTCTTTTGATATTCTTGCATATATTTCGGGCTGTTGTTGGAGCATATTCAGATAATAGCCCAAATAATCCAACGCTTCTTTCCTGTTTTTAAAACCGGGGCATCTAGGAGAAGACGACAAATTCTCCATATAGAACAAACACTGTTTGCAAAACGGCTTCATATAGCAAGCCTTGCACAAGTGTTTGGTCTTATTGTAGTATGCAGAGTATTGTTTGGCTATCGCATCCAAATCCAGATCGACTTTTTCAGATGTGACATGCCCCAATATATACTTCTGATCAATTCTTTCGCATGGCAGTATATCTCCATTTACTGTGAGAAATATCTTTTTTTGAAATGGCAGACACGTTCCTGTAGGAAATATTATACTTGCATTTTTTTTCAACAACGAGTTATATTGATAATAAACATTATCAGTCAATCTGTCTATCAGTCTAAGAAGATCCATCACATCAGAAGAAGCATACAGGAAATCACTATCAGCACATGAAAATTCCGTAGTTTGAGCGGATCGAAACATTTTCCTAAATTCCTCCTTTTTAGCTTCACTTATTCCAAAATTATTTAGTTCAGCCAATCGAGGACGTTTATTAAAATGCTCAATAATGAACTTTAGAACTTCAACATCATTATTTTTATCATGAATTACAGAATTAAAACTCACATGTTCTGCAAAATATTCAGGATAAGTTGATTGCAACAATTTCATATTATGAAACACCCGTTGAAAGGAATTAGCTCCCCGATGGTCCACACGATATCCCTGAGCATATTCGTCACCATCCAGGCTAAGCAACAACATCACTTCCTTTTCTGCCAAGAAAGACATATATCTATCCAACAACATTCCATTAGTTGTCATTGCATATCCGTATTTCACTCCGGGTATTGTCGGCAATGACTCCAGGTAAGCAACAATCTGTTCAATAAGGCTCATATTCATGAGTGGTTCTCCACCATAGAATCCGAATACAATCTTATGAGGAGAGGAAGCTGCCTGATGATTAGTCCATATATCATAAAGATAATCGATTAGCCTTTTAGCAACATCAAACTGAAGAAACTTATCCTCTCTTTTTCCATGCGTTTCATAGAAATCTCCATAACCGCAATATTTACATTTAAGATTGCAGGCATCTGTCACTTCAAAGGTTAATTGCTTTAAATTTATCAAAGAATTCAATACATTATGCCCGGACAAATTGTAGACATAAGTAACATCTTTCTGCTGAAGTTGCTCTAATAAATCACTATTCCTCATACTTTTTCAATTTTAGTTTTACAATAACAGGATTGCTTTCTTCTGTCAAGTCCGAGAATGGAGGTTTGCAGCCTTCTTCAAAGAACTCATAAGCATTCATTAAAGCGTAAAGGTATCCATCTTTCACCCATCCACTTCCACCTAAAACGCCAGAGGGATTCCAGTATTTAAAGCATTCATCAACATCATTAACAAAGCCATTTGGAGAGAACGTCAAGGCCTTATCATTATTCTTACAGAAACCCGAGCCGGAGTCATCCAATCTTCCTGCTACATGATACAAAACACCATTTCCCAACGGATATACCATAGACAACAATCTACGTCCAAAATCATATTCAGGGATGTCCAGTACCATGCGATGAACACAAAAATCATAATCTGCAAATGATTTATCTTTCTTGATGATATAGCAAGGACGCACATCCTTAAAGTCAGAAGTACAATAAATTGTATCCACAGATTGGTGTTTCCACCAAAACAGATTGTCATTAAAACCATAACTGAAAGGATAGCCTTGATCCTTTACTATTCCATTCTGAACTACAGCTTTTATATCATAATGATAATTCTGTTGACGATAAACAATAGAATCCGTTTGCAAATCTTTTGCAAATATAAAATTGGGACCATCGTAATTGATGGTATCGCCTCTCAAAGGGCGAGACCAAGGCAGATAATAATATACTTCATTCCCATTTACATAAGAAATAATTGTTTTATTCCAACCAATACTATCTGCTTTTGAAACGTCACCTATATGCTCACCTTCCAATGAATACAGACGAAATGTTAATCCCATATTATTATTGACAGCCACCATCTTGTTTTCTAAATCATAGGCAGCCCTCGTCGCTACTTTATTAGCTTCCCCCGGTCCTTGTCCTTGCTTAAATAATGACATCAAGAATTTACCATCAAGAGTATATTTATAAACAAATTTCTGATCAATATAAATGGCATCATCAATTACCGCTATACCTGTAAAAAGTAGATCAGGAATCAATGGCGTATCATCTAAACGTATATAAGATATACTTTCTACAAACTCCGATAGCTTCGACGGTTCTTCGGAATATTTCACATCACTCAAATCTATAATCGTAATATCCTGTTCATTCCCTATTCGACCTTTATTTGCAGAAGTACATGCAAATAGAAAGGCACAAAGAAACATAATAATTAATTGTTTCATAATAATAGCTTTAATTTTACAATTAAAAGAGAGTAGTTATACATGAGAGTATAACCACTCTCAATGTCTAGTCAAGCCATTTCACTATTTTGAAACAGTTTGCATAGCACTACCTTCACCACCTTGGCAAACACAAACAGGATCATTTGAACCGGTAATGGTATAACCATTCTCCTTGTTTGCAGCCTCATTCTCTGCTGTTGATGGTGATCCACCTGATGGAGTGGCACAAGAGCCACATTTACACCAACCTGGGTCGCCTCCTCCAAAGAGAAGACCCTGCTGCTTTTTGCTCAACTCAGCTCTATCGAGCTGATGAAGGCTAATTTTTGAAATTTTCTTCATCTTGCAAAAAATTAAATTAAACAATATAATAAATAACACGCGTGTTACATTCCCAAATAAAAAGAGAGGAGTTGAAGTTTTACATTCTCTATATTATACTTCCATGATTGATCTCTTATTCTTTTATGCCGGTTTAATGATAAAACAGTCAATAAATTTTCAGTTAAAGCATTCATTATCAAATCTTTTTTACCTTCAATATATTCTACCGAAATATAGCATTCATCTTCGAGCATTTCTTTAAGTCCTGTCGTATCAGTACCAACCAAAGGAATGCCATAAGCCATCATTTCAATTGCCACATAGCTACATTGTTCATGGAAAGAAGCCATAACTCCGACATCAGAAATTTGATAAAAGACTGATAAAAGCTCCTTATCTACTTTCCCGGCAAACGTTATCTTCCCAAAACAATCCCGACATAAAGGCAAATATTTATCATAATTCCCATCTCCCACCAGTAACAAATGGGCATCAGGCAATTTTTCCCGAATTCCTTTGAAAGCTTGAATGATTAAACTGACTCCTTTTATCTCATCCAATCTCCCGACAAAAAGTATTACTTTTTCATCCTTTCCAAATGCCATCTTACGCTTTTCATTCTCACATTCCTGCTCGTTCAGCAGCGTATCAGGCAGACGAATACCATTAACCATAGACACTATTTTAGAATCAGGAATCTTATATTCATTATTTAGTAGCTTATAAGTGTATTGTGAGAGACAAATCACTTTATCTACGCCATTAAGAAAAGATTTATCCTGCAGAAAATCCATATAAATCATTTGTTCAAAATCATTTCTTTCATCTTTTTCGCCATATATAATCTCACGAAATAACAAGGTGTTACCTTTCAAAAGGAGACACCAATTAAAATAATGTATCGTCAGAATAATAGATGCCTCTGGGAATCGAGATTTAATACACCTAGCCAAAGAAGCATGATGTAAATAATTGAAATGAAAAATACAACCAATCTTTTCATCAACAAACAAGGACAATAAATAAGCTACATTACGATTATATCTATCAGTATAAGTATTGTAGAGGAAGCTGCTTATTTGAGGAAATTTCAAATACCTTATATTATCTTGTTTCACTAGTGTAACTTCTTTTTCATCAGAATCCAGTTCTACCACCGTGAGATACAAAGATGCAGTTTGGCAAAGGCACGTTATAAGTTGGTTTATATAAGTACCTATACCATAGCTGGCAGCTCTATTTCTTGTATTGATTAAGTAAATTTGCTTCATAGCAATAATAATTTCAATCCATTTCTCCATGATAATTCTTCCTGTTTGCCATCGACCTGCTTGTTTACAATCCGTTTTATTATATCAATATATGGATAATCAACCCGTTTCCCATTATACAAACCAAGCAACATGGCAACCCCAACAGTAGAATTATGATCGCTTATTTCCATTCTGGAGCAAGCATACATCAATTCATCAATAAAACTCTTATCAAAAGCGGTTTCCTCATTCTTTCCAATAAGGCGTAATGAAACATAGCAAGCTAAACCGGCCAAACCTGTTTCAAAAGAGTAATCGGTGATACGTCTCAGATCCTTCTCCATAATCTTCTGATCGATATCAAAAAGAACTTCATTAGAATCACCTGATATAAATTTATTTGCCAACAAATATTCTATACCCCAAGCAATGCCGCACAGTCCGGATTCAAACCCCCAAATCATCTCCGTATGCATATCATCAAAGATTTCATCCAATATTTCACCTCCAAAATCTTCAAATAAGGTATTTTCTGTATACCGTGCATAGTGAAAGAAAAAAAGTACGAGTCCCATTCGACCATATACAATACTTGAGTCTGTATTAAAACTGCCAAACATTAATTGATGATTGGCTATCCGACTTAACAATAAATCTTTATCTTCCATATTTATTTCCGATTTCTCCAAGATGCTACATCATCTGTTAGCTCCTTAGTATCCATGTTACAAATTCTGATTAACTCCAAACGACTGTTGGAAGCAAGCTGCCTATTAAAAAAGCGAGAGTTATCTCCTCTTGGATGCCACAAATGATATAAAGGGCCTTCGGTATTCACACCTACAGGATAACCCAATATTTCCATTCGCCGGACCCGTTCGGCATCCTCAGGTCCCCAACCATAAAAATGTTCGTTCTCTCCGCCACATTTCAAGTAGACCTCCCTATTCACAAAGAAAAGTCCGCCACAGGAAGGGCGCCCAAGCCACCGCCTATAAGAAGCTGAGTGTAGCTGCAAATGTTCTAAGATAGAGTCAGCTCTCAAGCTTGCAACAGTCTGTTCTTCTGACAAAAACAGGACAGTTTGATCATAGGGAATCACCATTGCCGCCTTCCCATTCATAATCATATCCAATGATTCGTCTATCTGCTTATAAGGAAGTATCATTTCGGCATCCCATACAGCAACAACAGGAGTTGTGCATCTTTTCAATAGCCTATTTAAATAATGTGTACGATAAAAGACAGGGTCTTCGTCATACACAAAACAGAAATCAACATTCTCAAAGTCTTTCCATGTCGTATAAAGATTCTCCCTGTCTGCTTCCAAAACAAGCACCCGGATACCTGTAGGCTGTAGATAACGGAGCACAGCGTCCATATTGCGCTGACGTTCGGAGCTATCGACCCGAAGCGTGGTTATTATTGTTATTTGTTCTGTATTTTCCATGAGATAGATACCTTTTTATTAATACAATTTCTATAACACTCAAAATGCAGCATGCCAGTCGCACCAGAAGGTCCATTCCGGTTCATCCAGTTGCATCTTATCTCTTCTATGTTTTTTAAGTATTTCCCTAGCTAGTTTATAGCCGTACCATCTGCCGGCTAGTTCTTCACCGAATGGTCCTGAAGCATTTGGAAAGAAATCCGTAAATTTCATTCCTCGTTGGTTTGAAGTGAGTTCTAATTGTTCTTTTGCGTATCTACAATCTATTGCTGTTTGCGCAGTCCAATGATGTTCAGGAATATTAAAATAGAAGTCGCGTTTACTTAATACGGTAAGGGTTTGTTGGTCTACCAACTTAAATCTTCTATATCCTAATTGATACAAGCGTTCCAGAGTCTCCAGTTCCTTGCCCATCGCAATGGTTTCATTCTCTCCCAGGCATTCTGTCTCCACTGATATATATGGAGGCTTTTCATCACTATTTTCTATTGTTTGCAATGCAATAATATCATTTCCTTCTATATCTATTTTGCAATAAAAAGGCATTCCATATTCTCTGAATAGGTCATCCAGCCGTTTTGACCGAACCTTTTTCTTTAGTGTTTTATTTCCCTGCCTGGAAGCGACCGCACCATTGGTCGAGTTCCAAAGAGTATTTTGACTAATAAAGAAATTTATATCTTTATCACTCTCATTCGTTATCGCATAATTAAGCAGGATAAGCCTGCCGTTATCAATATACTCTTTAAAAGAGCTTTTACCTTCTTCTATCAGTTCAATATCTGCATCTACAGCCACTACGTTATAACCTTTCAACAGATAAAAAAGAGTATCTTCGCCTTTATGAAATCCAATGTCATAGATTAACTCTTCCATGTTATTTTGTTTATCATCTTGTCCACTTTCGTCTTATAGAATCCTGTCACACGCAGTTCGAGTAGCCAGTCGAGAAGGTCATTTACATCATTTCCCGGTCCATCCAGTTTTCGGTCCATCCAGTCGATCAAGTAAATCAAATTTTCTTTTAGTTCGATGCTAGAATAGGTATCGCCCCTTTGCCAGCTTGGACGCAGGCGCATCAGTATATAGCGTCTACGAAGAATTTGATTGGAACTTTCTTATCTCCATCCAAATCAAACTCGGCTT
>OGZW01000844.1_pt1 | contig 24754 bp, 20 predicted proteins | sample 1577001 | NCBI WGS metagenome assembly OGZW01 (sample SAMEA3541519, study PRJEB24748) | human gut metagenome | biome: human gut; feature: human-associated habitat; material: faeces | place: China | collected 2012 | reverse complement strand
TAGAAAGCTTATGATTTCCTCGTTTGGACGAGGGTTCGATTCCCTCCAGCTCCACTTAAAAACAAATTAAAGCTCTGATTATCAGAGCTTTTTCTTTTTACTTCACTCTTTATTCCCCCATTCTATTCCCCATTAAAAGAGTTTTGAATTTATACTACTTTAACTCATTAATTAGTTTACTAGCACCAAAAATCGTATTTTCAACCCGATATAGAAATAAAAAGGGAGCATAATATAGTATATCTCGCCTTCTTCTTACAATGTCATCCTCAATAAAAGATACCCTAATAAAAACAGATGCTAAGTTTTTCGCTATTCATGCCAGTCCATCGGAAAAGGAACTGCAAGTTATGGGAAGTACCGGACAGGAAAAAGCCGAAACCATGAAACGCTATATTCGTAAAGTGCTTATTCTTGAATATGCCAAAAACTTTAATAAAAAACTATTTGATTCGGATATAAAGTTCTATGGTGAAATTTATTTTTGTCATAGTAGTATCGATAACGAATTGAATATGCACTGTCATTTGATTGTGAGCCGGAAAGACCAGTCCAACAAAAAGAAGCTATCACCGCTTACTAATCATAAGAACACCACGAACGGAGTAATCAAAGGTGGTTTTGACCGTGTGAACCTGTTCCAACAAGCGGAACATGGCTTCGATAAACTGTTTGGCTACGATCGCCAATTATCGGAATCGTTTGACTACCACAATACGATGAAAAATGGTTCTATCTCCGAGCAACTTGAACTACAGAATCAAGACTTTACTGGCGAAAAGAAAACAGAAATATTCCAATCCAGTGAAAGAGAAAACAATATTTCTTGCAATCTTGAAAGCAAGCAAAATAAAGGGAAATCTGACAATCAGAAAAATAAGAGTAATATTAATTCTCTGTTGTCTATTTTTTCATTGGGAGATGGCAATAATTACCATGCAACACTGGCAAATAAATTACAGGTACAGAAACGTAAGAAGAAAAAGCAAAGGGGAATATCAAGAACTAAGAGGTGAAATGCGTCGCTACCTAATGAAAAGGTTCAAATATTGTAAAATGCTTTTATGGCTATCTCTCATTTTGTTAGAAGCAAAGTTTTTATCAAATACCAATATGATAAATGAACAACCTCTAAAATCTAAGAAAAAGACGAAAAGAAATACGTTTTAATATACATTTTTATACTGGTGATATATATAGGGATATTCATTCAATGCACAATCTGTGCAAAATTTAAAGCATTTATTGGAAAAAACACATCTGATATTTGCTTGTTATAACAAGAAAGATATATATTTGCAGTGTAAACTTGTATAAGGTTGATTAATGATATGGATAAATACTATACAATAGGGCAAGCTGCTAAAATACTTGGTGTTAGCCAAGAAACACTCCGTAGATGGGACAATAGTGGGAAATTTAAAAGTCTTCGTCATCCAATGAATAATTATAGAGTATATTCGGATAATCAAATTCAAAATTTGGTACAAGACATACAATTAGATTGCTTTTACAAACCGATTAATCTTATAAAAGAGGAAATAAAGCCTTTCTTTCAGACTAACTTAGGAGATTTGTATAACTGTGATTGTATCGATTTTCTAAAAGAATTGGAATCAAATTCTGTAGACTTGATTTTTGCAGATCCACCATACAATATAAAAAAAGCCGAATGGGATGTTTTTGACTCGCAAAAAGATTATTTAGATTGGACTGTAGAATGGGTAAGAGAAGCTCAGAGGGTGCTGACAAAAAAGGGTTCAATGTATATTTGTGGCTTTTCGGAAATACTTGCAGATATTAAATATGTATCCTCTCCTTATTTTAAAGGATGTAGATGGTTAGTTTGGTATTATAGAAATAAAGCAAATTTAGGTAAAGACTGGGGGAGATCTCATGAAAGTATTCTTCATTTTAGGAAAAGTCACGATTTTATCTTTAATATAGATGAAGTTCGTATTCCGTATAATGAACATACAGTTCGTTATCCTAAACGCACTCAAGCCGAAACTTCTCAATATTCAAATGGAAAAAGTAACAAAAAATACGAATGGGAACCCAATCCATTGGGAGCAAAACCTAAAGATGTTTTAGAAATACCTACTATATCAAATGGTGCATGGGAGAGATTTGCTCATGAAACCCAAAAACCTGTAGAGTTATTAAGAAAAATAATCCTATCTTCTTCCAATGAAGATAGTTATATTTTAGATCCTTTTGGAGGTTCAGGTACTACTTTTGCAGTTGCAGAAGCTTATAATCGTAAGTGGATTGGTATAGAAAAAGAACTCAATTACTGTCAGGTAATAAAACAACGAGTTTCTGATAAAATACATATAGAGCGTATTTTATCAGCAAAAGATGAAGAAGAATCTCAAATAAGAAGGAAAAATTTAAGACTTAAATAATTCAAAAATATCTTTAGTTATAAGCACAGAAAAGCGCTTCATATATCTGTTAAAAGGTTCTTTCAATGCAGTAGGAGGTGGATCTAAATAGTATACGCCTTCTATTTGTGTAAGAAATTGTGTGTATACCATAAATAATCCTGAAACCAAAGTAAAAGAAATATCGCTGTTTTCTTTTCTTTGTACATCATTATTAAATATCCCAATAACTTTTTGAGGGTGATTAACAAATCTTTCAAGTAGAATTTTATCAATAAACATTTTTCCCATTCGGTCTTTGGATGTTGTTTTAACCGAAACAACAATTTCACTTTCATCTAAATATTCCGAAGTAGAGTTTACCTTTGTTGTAGGAGATAATATTAAATCATTTTCACATTTGTATATTTTTTCTCCTTCATCAGTTGCATAAGGAATTCTTAATACAATTCGCTTATTGGCAATTCCTATTTCATTAAAAACGACTCTAATTAATTCTTCAAAACGATTTCCTACATGTTTTCTTGAACTATTTGGATCAACTAGCAAATCAAGCCCTGCACCGATTGATTGCTGAATTGTATACAGAAAAGAATCAATATTTTCTATTTCTACACTTGTAAGATTAACTTTTTTCGTCTTTATTTTATATAGAGTCTCTTTGAATAAAGCGTAGGAAGATTCAAACTCTTCATGATTATCAATATAGATCGTCTTATTTATTGGACGTATATATTTTTTTGTACTAGCCATTTCTGATACAAAAATAGTGTAATCATTTTTATCTACAGAATGGCTTAGAACATTGGGCATATACTCTTTAACCCGTTTTGCAATACAATAGAACTCTTTTAATGTGTTTTTAGGTTTCTGTAGGTCTTTATCTAATGGTAGCATACTTATGTTATTGTTAAAAATGGGACAATCAACGAATTAATATATCTATCCAGCAAAAGTAGAATAAAAAAGTGAAACCAGAAAATGTATTTTAATATAATACTTGAAGGCAATAAATGTAATGTTAATGTATAAATCAAACAGTAATAGCTAGAATAGTAAAAAAATATAATTTCAACTTTTGTGAGGTAGTTAGAATAAGCCATCTGTGCAGTAGGTGATTAACATGATACAATATTGAGAAGTTTAAAGTAAGTAGCACTTTGCTAAAGCATTACCCTTTTTATGTTTTGTTTTATAATAATCTATTTTACAGACGGTTTCTTTATGTAGACGCTAGTGGTATATAATAATCTATGGTAATCTTCTTAATTTTATATCCACAATTTTACAATCTTCATTTTTAAATTGTTATCTTTGTCCCAACTCAAACAACCACCGCAACGCCGAGCAATCCAAAGTATTGCACACGTGGGGTTATTAGTGGGAGAAAGAATTTCGAGCTTACTAAAATATTGGTTCTGTGAAGATTAAAACTAAGGTTCATCTTCCGTACGCACCGCGAAAGCAAATAATAGATTAAAGAAAAATCCCGAAATTCAAAAGTTTCGGGATTTTTTTGTATGTGACGTTCAATGTATTTGCCTATAAGTTTTTAGACAACCTTTCTTGTATATTCATCTTAAATAAATATCTTTGAAGATCATAAATTATGAAAGATGGAAGATCTTGTAAATAGACGCTGTGGATGGGCTGGTACGGACGATTTATATGTGAAATATCACGATGAGGAATGGGGTAAATTGGTTACCGATGATAAAACCTTATTCGAATTTCTTGTTCTGGAAAGTGCCCAGGCTGGATTGGCTTGGATTACTATTCTTCGTAAGCGTGAAGGGTATAAAAAAGCATTTTATAATTTTGATGTTGAGAAAGTAGCTGCGATGACCTCGGATGATATTGACCGGCTGATGCTTTTCGATGGGATTGTCAGGAATCGGCTGAAGATTGCATCCACGATCACGAATGCCAGATGTTTCATCGCGATTCAAAAGGAATTTGGCAGTTTCTATAATTATACGTTATCGTTTTTCCCTGAACAGAAACCGATTGTAAATAATTTCAAATCGTTGAAGGAGATTCCGGTTACAACCCCAGAATCTGATGTGATGAGCAAGGATATGAAGAAACGAGGGTTTAAGTTTTTTGGCTCTACGATCTGTTATGCTCATATGCAGGCTACAGGGTTTGTAAATGATCATTTGGTAGGGTGTCTTTGTCGGAAAAAGACTCTTGCTGATTGTCCGGTTTAGGAGTTTTTGAGATGATAACAACCTCTGTGAAACGGAGCTCTGATCCGGGTAGAAATTATGTTTTGACAGTCTTAACAAGAAAAACGAGAATTTATAGCTTGTAATAGTTGTTGGTTCGATTAATAGTGTTATCTTTGGGTCAGAGTTTGAGTTACGTATTATTAGCGTATAGTTCTTCTTTATTATTAAGTAGGCCTCTCCATTAATTTTCCTCCTCATACCCTAATTAGTATTTATTAAAAATAAAATTTTAAATGAACATTTACATTACAGGCTTAAATTATAGCATTAATGATGCTGATTTGAATGATTTATTTGCAGAGTATGGAGAAATTACATCTGCAAAAGTTATCATGGATAGAGAAACAGGAAGATCCAGAGGATTTGGTTTTTTTATATCCTGCATTTCCATATACCGGAAATATCTTGGCATTCTACTTTGAATTCTTACAAAATAGATTGATTATTAATATAAATAAATATAGATAAATGGCAAAATCCGTAACATACAATAAACGAGAAAACGAAAAAAAGAAACAAGCCCGAAGGGCCGAAAAACAAAAAAAGAAAGAAGACAGAAAATTGCTTGGCAAAGCGAATAGTTTTGATGATATGATCGCTTATGTGGATGAAAACGGCGTGATTACATCGACTCCTCCCGAATTGAATCCTAATAAAGAAGAAATTAAGCAAGAAGATATTCTTATCTCTACCCCAAAAAAAGAAGATATAGAGACACCTACCGTGCTGAAAGGGAGGGTTGATTATTTTAATGAATCAAAAGGATATGGTTTTATCAAAGACCTTGGTAGCGACGAGAAGTATTTTTTTCATGTTAGTAATAATACACTGACCGATATTTCGGAAACCGACATCGTTACTTTTGAACTTGAACGCGGTCTGAGGGGAATGAATGCAATTAATATTCGTATTGAAAGCGAATCTTCCAATTAAAAAAGGAAGTAAATTCTTTAACAGACAGACACTAGTCTTATATAGGCTGCCCTATTTTTGGATTTTAAGGCAGCCCCGTTTGCAATATAGGTTATTCTATCAAAGCAAAACAGCACCATAGTATGGGAGCTTGCCCATGATAATCTCCCACTATCCTTCGACGGTCATAGTAATATTGTTTATCATTCTTTTTATTGGTTCCGATACACACTTCTGTCACGTCTCCTTCTTCATTGATATAGGGAATTAATGCCATCCAAGCTTTACGAGCAACTGGAGAATATTCTTTTTTATCTAGCCACCCTTGTTTAACCCCTGTGATCATAGCATACGTGAACATTGCTGTTCCTGATGTCTCTGCCCAGCAGGCGGGATCATCTACTAGTTGGCTCCACATACCGTCAGGTAGTTGATAGTTTTTCAGATTCTTCATCATCAAACGATACCCTTCCAGGATACGGGGTCGGTCTTGATTGTCTTTTGGCAAATAGCGCAGTAATTCTGTCATGCCGGCGGCCATCCAGCCATTGCCGCGTCCCCAATAAAAAGGAACATCTGGGGCATGGTAGAATAAACCGTTGGGTGTTGGAGTTCATCCAGATACATCACCATTTCACGAGCTGCACGGTCAATATATTCTCGTTTTCCGGTGGCTTTGTATGCTTGGGATTGGATAATGGTGATCATAAACATATCATCGATCCATAAACGGGTTTGCCAGGAGAAACCTTTTCGGGCCCAGTTCTTTTCTTCCGTTGTTGCTGTGTCCGGTACCTGCCATTGCGTGTCTGCATAAGGAAGCCCCATATCATAGTAACGTTGATCTTTTGTGATCTGATAAAACTCAAACGGTAAACAACCGAACATATTCAAATCTACGTGATTCATAAGTGGTTGATAATTTGCCTCGGTGGTAAAGAGAGGTTCAAACTTGTTCTGAAGTTGCTTGATCAATGCATTGTCACCAACGGCAACAGCATATTTTAAGGCTCCATACCATGTACAGACTTCTGCATAGTGAATACCATCTTTTCCGTTTTTCTTATGAAGCATATGTTTACCGGAAATAAAGCGTTTGCTTATCCGTGTCCCAACTTCTTCCGGTGTATAACCTTCAGGAAAGTTCTTTAAATCTGCGTTGGAATTTGTCGAACATCGGGTGAAAAGCAACAGAAATATAATGGGAATAAAATACTTTGTTTTCATATCATTTATAAATGAGAAGCTGCCCTGTTGAGAGCGGGCAGCTTCAGATAAATATTGTGTAATTAGAAATAACCAGGATTTTGTTCTTCAGCATCCATTCCTTTTGGATTCAAGCGGTCTATGTGCTTTTGAGGAATCGGACGAAGTTTGTGATGTGATTTGAAGGTGACAGCTCCTTCTGAATTCCATTTCTTGACGTATTCTTCCAGCTTTTCACATCGTACCAGGTCATTCCAACGGCAAGTTTCACCTAACAGTTCGCGTCCACGTTCATCTAACATAAAGTCGATAAAATTGCTTTGGATATCTGCAGCCGTGACTTGAATATCTGCAAAGGTACTATTGGTATCTCCTATTTTTCCTCCTTCTTCGCGCCAGTATTGAGACATTTTGGTTTCACCATCCTGCCATGCGGCACGTTTGCGGACAACATTAATGTAATCGGCTGCTGTTTGGTAATCACCGTTGCGGCCGGAAGCTTCCGCTGCAATCAGATACGTTTCGGCCAAGCGCATTTTTACCCATTCGCGGCCGCCTTGACCATCATTGACAGATAGACGCAGGGGATCGAAATATTTAAGCAAGGGAGGATAGTAGCGATTGTTTTTGGTTACATCTTCCTTATCCCAGGCAAAATATTTATAACGATGTGTTTCCGTGGTCGGGTTTATACTGTAATAAATTGCTGTATCTCCCAGTTCCAGTCCTGCATCTTCACGATTGGCATAATATGCCCATTTGAAACTTTTATAGAAGCGGGAATCGTTTTTACGGTCAAACAGTTGCAACATTGTCTTTTGCGTTTGAAGATGTCTTCTGTATGGACGTCCGTTTTCGAGGTCCCTTGTCATACCCGGTTGATCTTCATACCAAGACCCCCAATATAGGTGGAAGGAATTGCCATCTCCACGGTAAACCGGATCTGTCGTGAATTGAACGGAGAAAATCACCTCCTTATTACCCTGATTATTTATATCCCACAGATCGGCAAAATTTGTCAGTAATTCGTATTGTCCGCAATCAATTACCATTTTGGCATATTTCAGAGCATTCTCCATATCTGAAGGCTGCTGTCCGCGCTGATCACTTACGGCACTTCCCCTGGTCAGATATACCTTAGCCAACAGGTGAGCTGCGGCATATTTAGCTGCTTTCCCTGTTTTTGCTGGTTTCTCAGGAGAATATTGGACCGAATATTCCAGATCCTTGATAATTTGATTGTAAATATCGGCAACTGAAGCACGTGGAAAGTCAGTTCTCACGTCGAAAGACACATCCAATACCAAAGGGATGCTTCCGAACTGTTGTACCAACTCAAAATAGAAGAAGGCACGTAAAAAAGACATTTCGGCAAGAGCCACTTGCTTTTGTACCTCAGACATTGATGTAGATCCTTCTACTTGCTGAATAACCAAGTTTGCAGTATTGATCGCTTTATAATGATTTTCCCAGAATTCGTACAAGACACTTGCATCTGGATTCAACTGGCTTCCGTATTTGTTAAAAGCGTCAGCTTGTTTTCCCGGATCTTCTCCTTGCGTGAAGAGATCTGTGCCGTATTCCGTGAGTACGTTATATCTTTCATTACCAGCTCCCCAACGCATGAAGCTATATGTTGCTGTTGCGGCGGACTCCACACCGGCAACGGTTCCATAATAGTCGGGAGTTAAACGGGGAAGGTCTTTCTCCTTCAGATAATCATCACAGCTTATAAGCCCGATACATGCGCTTGCCAGGCTAAAAAGAACAACTTTCTTTATGTTATTTGATTCTTTCATTGTTTCTGATTTTTTTAGATTAAAAGCTTATATTAAGACCTACTAACCAGGTTGAAGGAGTTGGACGCGTGTAACCTGCGTATGTTCCATCAACATCTTTATTCAGAGCGCTTTCTGGATCCACTCCGGTGAAGTTGGTCCACATCCATGAGTTTTGTGCCTGCACGTAGACACGGCAACGTGATATATCCCATTTCTTGGTAATATGACTTGGAATGGTGTATCCTAAAGTGACATTACGAAGTTTGATAAAGTCGCATTTTTTCATAATGCAACGTTTCATAATAAGGAAGATAGTCGACACCTTCAATCGGACGTGGGAAGGCGTTAGTCGGATTTGTCGGTGTCCAGTAATCGACTTTCACATTGCCGTTCCTGTGTGCTTGATTCAGATAACTGATGTTGTTTTTGATCATTGCTCCGAAATTGCCTTCAAAGAAGAAACTGAAGTCGAAGTCCCTATATCTGAATGTGTTATTTAAACTTAATATTACTTTAGGTCTTTGCTGGCCTTGGATAACACGGTCTTCCGAAGTGATCTTATAATCGCCATTATCCCACAGGCGGATAGTACCAGGTGCAAAGTTACTTCCGTTCTGGTTGAACTTCTCCATTTCGGCACGATCTTCCGGCGTGTCTTGCCAGATGCCTATTTTCTTGTAATCGTAGAACACGTTGATCGCTTCACCTATAAACCAGGAACTTCCAGGATCATCTTCCTTGCCATTATATAATTCAACGATTTCTTCCTTGTTGGTGTACATCATGAGGTCTGTAGACCATGTAAAATTCTTATTATTGATATTTAAAGAGTTCAAGGTAAGTTCAAGCCCTTTGTTACGCGTTTTTCCAACGTTTGATTTTATTTGATTGAAACCTGATACGATAGGCAATTGTCTGTCCAATAGCAAATCCTTTGTATTTTGTAAATAAACATCGATTGTTCCGTTCAGTCTGTTTCCGAGAAATCCGAAATCAAATCCGGCATTCCATTGACCTGTTGTTTCCCAGGTTAACATCGTATTAGGCATTTTGTCAGGAGCATAACCAAAAATCGACTCGCTACCATAATTATATGGTTTTTGTGACAATGTACCCTTGGTCTCATAAGGATCTACTTCTGAGCTGGCAACGACACCATATCCAACACGCAATTTCAGGTTACTGAGGAAATGAACATTTTGCATGAATGATTCTTCATTGATACGCCAAGCTAAAGCAGCAGCCGGGAAAGCGACCCATTGATGTCCTTCCGCAAGACGTGAAGAACCGTCATATCTGGCAGAAATAGTAGCCAAGTATTTCCCTTTGAAGCTATAGTTCAAACGAGCCATGAAGGAAGCTAATTTCCATTGGCTTTTACCGCTTTCTGTTTTTTCAGGATTAGAGGCAGAACCTACATCATAATATAATAGTTCATCAGCCGGTGTTCCTTGAACCGGAATTTTGTTGTATTCCCGGAGGTATTCATTTATAGATTGGAGCAAAGTTACCCCGATTGTATGATCCTCAAATGTTCTGTCATAGAATAACAGGTTTTCCCAGGTAAACATGGATCTGTTTTCCGTACCGTTTCGAGCATAATTCATGGTATTTCCCCGTGCTTCAGCCGATTGGAAATTATAATCTTGTCTGGTTTCATAGTCGATACCTAAATTCGTTCGGAACCGGAGCCCTTTCAGCGGTAACGTGATATCAGCATAATAACTGCCGATAAATCTGTTTATCTTTAAAGGGTTGGAAACAGCTCCCTCTGCTAATCTAAGTAACGGGTTACGCCACTGGTCGTCTGTGCCTGAAACTTTTTCCAATAAATCGCCGTTGTCATCATAGAAACGGCCCATTGGCATGACACGCCACGAGTTAAACAGGGTAGACCCTCTTTCTTGCACGGAATGGGTATATCCAGTAAATGCCCCCAATTTAATATATTTGTTTACAGAATGTTCGAGATTCAGGCGAATAGAATACCGGGAAAATTCTTCATCTTTAACAAGACCTTTATAATCATAATAGGAACCGCTAAAAGTGAAGTTGGTTTTGTCGTTGCCCCCGCGAACGCTTAACTGATGGTCGGTAACCATACCTGTGCGTTGTACAGCTTCCCACCATTTACTTCCTGAACGGACCTTTGAAGGATCATAATTCCCGTTTTCATCGTATGCCATTTTCAGAGATTCCAATGTATAAGGGTCATTAGCGAATGAACCGATCTTTTGGTCTTCTTCCCAACTCGGCTTATCAGAGAGATATTTACCGGTTGAACGATAAGATTCCCGGACTGTTTCGGCATAGGCTGCCCCGTCCATGTATTCTAACTGGTTCAGCACTGTTTGGAAGCCAACATATCCATTATAGTCGACTTGAGTTTTTCCAGCTTTTCCCCTTTTGGTGGTTATCAGGATTACACCGTTTGAACCGCGTGCACCATAAATAGCCGTAGCAGAGGCATCCTTGAGGATATCTATTGTTTCGATGTCTGAAGGACTGATTTCATTTATTCCTCCTACTACTGGAATTCCATCGACTATGTAAAGGGGATCACTGCTACCGCTGATAGAACGTTTACCTCTGATAACCACAGATGCATTTTCACCTGGTTTCGTTGTCGAATTGGAAATGAATACACCGGGGAGGCGTCCTTGGATTGCTTGGGTTGCACTTGTCACAGGTGATTTAGAGATCGTTTCCGAGTTTACGGATGATACCGAACCGGTAAGGTCTTTTTTCTTAACGGTACCGTATCCTACGACAACGATTTCTTCTAAGCCTAATGTTTCCGCCTCTAATGTGACATTCAGGCTGGATTGATTACCTACTTTGATTTCTTGCGATTTATAGCCGATGTAAGAAATGACAAGAACAGCGTTTGTTTCGGTAATAGGCAAAGAGAATTTGCCATCGATGTCGGTTACTGTTCCTGTAGAAGTCCCTTTTACAACAATATTAACTCCGATTAGAGGTTCTTTTGTGTTATCGACAATTGTTCCTGTAATTGTCTTTGTCTGTTGTTGCGGTGCAGGATATGAAGATCCTGCTTTTTTCGACTTTGCAATTGACACCTGGCGATCGTTAATCGTATATACCAAGTCTGTATCGGCGAAAAGGTTGTTCAAGATTACATCAAGTGTTTTTGAATTGACCTTTATGTCAACACTTTTTTCTAAATCTTGACGGACATTGTCCGAAAAGAAGAAAACATATTCCGACTTTTTCTCAATGATGCCAATAACTTCTTTTATGGACTGTTTATTGATGTCAAGCGAAAGTAATGTATTTTGAGAGTAGGTCATAGAAAAGGAGTTCCCAATGCTTAAGACCAGTAAAATGATTATGATTTTCATAATATGTAAGGTATAACGTAGACCGTTAAACCACGATCTATCAAGATAATGATTTATTTTCATATATTTGTAGTGATTTTAAAAGTTTAGTACGCAATAATAACTTTGAAATCTTATGCCGGGGAATACGCCAATATTGTCCGGCATTTTTTATTTTCATGATATATGTTTCATAGGCATCTCAATTTTAAATTAGACTTATAAGTTAGCAATTATGACTCTCTTTATTTTTTTCGAACCAATATCCGGCCTGCTTCGTGTGAATATTGGATCGGTATTGTGTTATATATGGTTTTCATGACATCTTCGATATTATCGAATAATACTAATTTTCCGTTACATTTTAGCTGTGCAATACTATTGTCGCAATCAATAGGGGTATCATAATAGCGAGACAAACGTTTCAGTATGTTGGATAGAGGTTCACTTGCAAATTGGAGGTATCCTTCTTTCCAACTTATATAATTGTTGACATCTATTTTTTTTACAGAAATCTGATCTGTCGATACCGATAACATCTGGTTGGGTAATAAACGGGCTTTTTCTTTGTCTATGCTGACATCTACACATCCTTCGACCAATACGACTGAATAATCCGTATCTTCGTCATAAGCTGTAACATTGAATTTAGTTCCCACGACGTTGATTACCATATGAGAGGTATTTACATAAAAAGGATGTGCTTTATTTTTTTCAACCTCTATATAGATCTCTCCATCTACCCAGATCTCCCTTTTGCCTGTTTTGAATGTAGAAGGAAATTTGAGTGTGGACCCTGAATTGACCCATACTTTGGAGCCGTCGGCCAGGGTGAGGCTTGACCGTTTTCCTTTAGGAACGATCAGCGTATTTAATGTGGTTTCTTTAGTAGCTTCTTTTGATACTTTTATTTGTTCGATTCCAGTATTTGCAATAATACCACCCTTTTTATCATATTTGATATCAGCATCTTCTTCAAAAGTAATGGTCCTGTTATTGACCAGTACTAATTGTATATCTTTTTGATTGACAGAGGTTGTATCTGCAACAACAAGCATGTTTTTGTGTGAAATCTTGTTTTTGCCAGTAAATAGTGGTTGTAGTAAAACCAGAAATAGGACGATACAAGCAACTGCCGATACGGTCAGATATATCCGGAAGTGACGTTGTTTGTCTTTCTTTTCTATATTTTTTTGTATTAATGCAAATATTTCCTGTTTCTCTTCTGGAGAAAGTTTTTGAGTATTCAATTTTATTGATTTTAATATCCTTATAGCTTCTTCTATTTCATTTTGGAAATGTGGGTTGTCTTGGATAAATTTCTCCCAATAAAGGTTATCTTCTTCAGAAGGGAATAATCTCCATTGTATAAAAGATTTATTTTGTAACCACTGGTTCGACAACATACTTTCAAATCAATTTATATAGAATAGACGATCCGGAATTTTTTTTGTTCCCATTTTTTCTAAAATTTTTCGTCACGCATGCGTTTTATTGCTCTGGAGATAAGTTTTCTTACTGCAGGAGCAGTCATATCCAATAAATTGGCAACTTCTTCGTACTCTAATTCTTGTATAAAACGTAAATAAACAGCTTCTTTTTGTTTGTCAGTTAGTATTTCCAACAAATTCTTTATTTCTGTTTCAATCGCAGCTTTATCCTCGTTTGCAACCAATTCATCTAAGACGGACGGTTCGATTAAAAAAGGCAAATTGGTTACGTCTACGATATTTTCTTTGTTTGAAGACTTATATATATCGAACAGGCGATTTTTAAGCATACGAAATAAGTAATATTTCAGATGAGTAACACCTTCCAACTGTTTCTTGTTGGTGTAAAATTTGAAGAAAGTATCCTGTATGGCGTCTTTGAGTGTTTCTCTTTCGAATCCTAATCCTATGCCATATGCAAATAGCTCATCGACATATTTATTGTATATCGATGAAAAAGCATTATTGTCTCCTTTCAGAAATGAAAATAACAGGATTGGATCTTCTTCGTGTTCGCCTATTTTACTCACTTAAAAACGGATCTTCTTTTCTAATGAAGCACAAAAATAAGAAAAAAACTATTTCAGTATGGAAGAAATCCTGGAAAGCATTTTTTCGAGTCATGATTTTATTGTTCAGGAAACTCACGATATAGCCTGTGATGCAGGCTGCTATCAGGGAGCCTTCTCTGACTCCTTCGATCCGTTGAGTGAAGATCAGTGATAAAATGATGGCGACCGTTACTAAGGTGAAATCGAAAATGACCTTGAATTTTCCGAACTCTTTATTGTAACGGCGGGCGGCGTAGTTGACGAATCCTTCTGCACTCATCATCGCAACCTGGGGTTTGATTTCTAATACGACACCAATAGACTGGATGAGACAACCCAACAGTAACAGCGCAATCGACGTTATATAATTGGATGGATGCAGGTCTTCAGCGAGTGACATATTGAAATCTATGAATGTTGAAAATATGAACGAAAATGGAATTTGCAACAGGATAGATATTTGGTCTTGACGGCTTTTCGTCCCTCGGATTAACCAGAACTGTCCTAGTATCAGCAATACGTTTACGATAAAGGTACAGGTCCCTAAAGAAAGAGGGCTGTTGAGGCTTAACACATAATTTACACTTGAAATAGGAGTCGTTCCTAAAGCGGAATGTATAATTAGGACAATTCCTGCAGCTAAAAAATATAATCCAAAGACAAATACCAAATACTTTTTTAAAATCGTTTTTATATCCATATCTCCCGACAACATTTAATTACTTTCTTGCTTGGAGCAATATAAGTGTACGCAAAGGTCGCTATTTTTTCGTGAAGAGATTCTGATTTAGTATGAAAAAACGTTGTCTAGCGAAGCGATTGTTACTATTTGTCAGTCGACTCTTGGAAAAGATTTTGTACCTTTAGAGCAATTAAAAGGGTATCTTATGTTTGAAAGTTTTGATTTTCAGCAAATGATCAGTGCATTCATTGTGTTATTTGCTGTGATTGATATTATTGGTTCCATTCCAATTATTATCAATTTGAAAGAAAAGGGTAAGGACGTGAATGCTATGAAGGCAACGGTTATCTCTTTTTTGTTGATGATCGGGTTCTTCTACGCAGGCGATGTCCTGCTACGGCTTTTCCATGTGGATATCGAATCGTTTGCAGTGGCAGGTTCGTTTGTTATTTTCCTGTTATCACTGGAAATGATACTCGATATAGAAATCTTTAAAAATCAGGGACCGATAAAGGAGGCGACACTGGTTCCGTTGGTCTTTCCTTTGCTGGCGGGTGCCGGTTCGTTTACCACATTATTATCTTTGAGGGCGGAGTATGCTAGTGTCAATATTGTGATAGCCTTAATACTGAATATGATATGGGTCTATTTTGTCGTTCGCATGACAGCCCGTATCGAACGCTTTTTCGGAAAAGGCGGAATCTATATTATCCGGAAGTTTTTCGGTATTATTTTGTTGGCGATATCAGTCCGCTTGTTTACCGTTAATATCAATCTTCTGATAGAAGCTTTGCAGGGGCATTGAAAAAGGGGGTTACAGAGTTTCCTTTTTGCTTTCTATCTGTTCCTTGTTTTTACAGGAGGCAGGTGAGTAACTGTAGTCGCCTGCAAACTGATGAGGCATTAGTTCGACGGGCTTCACTGCAATTTTGCCACCTTTTTGGGTGAATACCAGGCATTGATTGTTAAGTTTCCGTTCTTGCAGGTCGAATACCAGATTCGGATTGAAGTGTTGCCCGTTTACCCGTACTTCAAAATGAAGGTGTTCCGTCGTAGCTCTTCCTGTGCGTCCGGTCAGTGCAATCGGTTGTCCGGCTTTTACATAGTCTCCCGGCTTGACCAGATTTTTGGAGTTATGGCTATAGACTGTTTCCAATCCGTTATAATGGCGTACAACAATTACGTTTCCGTATGCATAATAAGGCTTAGCTAGACGGACGATTCCGTCGAATGCTGATATGATCGTATCATTGGCGCAAGTTTTCAAATCTACACCCGAATGGTGTTTTCTACGTCCGGCATATGGAGAGATTACTTTTGCGCCGGGTAAAGGGAAAGCATAGTCTTCTTTCTGTATCAGGCTTAAATCGATAAGCATCGAATTCTCATCTGCCATCAGGAGCGGATCCGTTACGGCAATATCATTTTTTTCTCTGTTGGAGAAGTTTACTGTTATATTTTTGCGGGGAGATGTTTGTTCGTACAGTTTCGGTTCTTCCGGAAACAGAAAAGCAAAATCTGTGTTTGGAAGAGGAATATCCGTTGTTGGCAGGACCAGGATTGATTCCTGCTGCAGGGCAGGCTGCGTCTGAGCCGTCCACAAAGAATGGCATGCGCTTAACACTAGTAATAATATGACTGACAATATGCTGTAGTGTGTTTTAGACATTTTGTAAAATTATTGACACTACAAAAATAGGAAAAAAAGTGAAACGGGAGAGAGGTAAAATGAAAAAGGCGTCCGAAAAAGAATCAGACGCCTTTCAATGCCAAACTATTTGTGATTACTCGTCACTCATTATTTGAATAAAGAACAGGCAATACCCAGTTCTAAACCACGCAATTCAGCCAAACTACGCAAACGACCGATACAGGAATAACCTGGATTAGTCTTCTTGTGTAAGTCATCGATCATCTGATGCCCGTGATCCGGACGCATTGCGATTGAGCAACCGCGTTCCTGCTCGATTTCAAGAAGGGCTTTCATTACTTCATAAACGTTTACGTCTCCTTCCAGCAGGTTTGCTTCGAAGAAGTTTCCGGCTTCATCGCGTTTGGTACTACGTATATGGACGAAGTCGATACGGTCACCGAACCGTTTCATCATACCGGCTAGGTCATTATCCCCACGAACACCGAATGAGCCGGTACAGAGGCATAAACCGTTGCTTTTGTTTGGTACGGCTTCGATCAACTTGCGGAAATCCTCTTCAGTGCTCAAGATACGGGGCAAGCCTAAGATCGAGTAGGGAGGATCATCCGGATGGATAACCATACGTGCGCCTACTTCGTCGGCAACCGGAGTAATCTCTTTCAGGAAATAAATCAAGTTGGCGCGGAGTCTTTCCGCATCGATGTCTTTGTAACGATCCAGTTCGGCCCGGAATTGATCCAATGTGAAACTTTCCTCGGAGCCGGGCAGGCCAGCGATCATATTGCGTACTAGCAGTGCTTTGTCTTCTTCGCTCATCTCGTCGAAACGGGCTTTTGCGATTGCTTTTTCTTCGTCTGTATATTCCTGTTCTGCAGCAGGGCGTTTCAGGATGTAGAGATCGAAAGCCATAAAAGCTGCACGTTCGAAACGTAATGCTTTAGAGCCGTCAGGCATGGTGTAAGCCAAGTTTGTACGGGTCCAGTCCAGAACCGGCATAAAATTGTAAGTAATCACACGGATGTCACATGCAGCCAAGTTACGGATACTTTCTTTATAGTTGTCGATATATTTCTGGAAGTCTCCACTTTGTGTTTTGATATGTTCGTGTACGGGAACACTTTCCACTACGCTCCAGCGTAAGCCGGCTGCTTCGATTATATCCTTGCGTTTCTGTATTTCCTCGACAGTCCATACTTCTCCGTTCGGGATATGATGCAAGGCATTTACAATTCCGGTAGCGCCGGCTTGGCGGATATCGGAAAGACTAACAGGATCGTTCGGTCCGTACCAGCGCCATGTTTGTTCACATAAATACATAATGTCTTGTTTTTAATTGTGAGATTAAATAGAGAATGCATCAAAACCACCGTCTACGATAGCGATTGTTCCGGTTACGAATTTGGAAGCGTCGCTGATCAAGTATTGGATTGTACCAAATAATTCATCCGGTGTACCCAGACGTCTGAACGGAGTATGTGCAATGACAGATTCAGCACGTGGAGTGTAAGATCCGTCCGGATTTGTCATCAAAGTACGGTTCTGCTCCGTCAGGAAGAATCCCGGAGCAATTGCATTTACACGTAAACCTTCTCCGAATTTGATCGCCAGTTCACCGGCCAGGTATTTAGTCAGGTTGGAAATGGCGGCTTTGGCAGCACCATAACCCACGACGCGGGTAAGCGGGCGCAAGGCGGATTCGGAAGAGAAGTTAACGATAGCACCTTCTCTTTGGTTAGCCATTACATCGGCAAATACCATTGTCGGGAGAACTGTTCCGAACAGATTCAGGTCTACCACTTTACGGAAAGCGTCGATGTTCAGGTCGAAAATCGTGCTGTCCGGTCCGATGGTCGCGCCAGCCATATTACCGCCGGCTGCATTCAGCAATGCATCGATGCGACCATATTTGGCCAGGATATCTTTTTTGTTCTGTTCCAGAATTTCTTTGTTTAATACGTCGGTCAGGAAGAAGCTTGCTTCTCCTCCTTTAGCTTTGATGTCGGCTACAATTTGTTCACCAACTTCGGCTGCACGGTCAAGGATAACGATTTTAGCACCTTCTTCAGCAAGATGACCAGCAATACCTCTGCCTAAGATCCCGGCTCCACCGGTAATAATGACAACTTTGTCTTTAACGCAAAATAAATTAGCCATATTTTTATTGTTTATGATTGTGATAATTTCATTGTTACTATCTTATTGTGCTCGCGCACACATTGGGCACAAAAGTATAGTATTTATTTATCAAACAAAAAGAAAACGGATAAAAAATACCTTTTTATGTTTTCAAATATAATTGTTATAGTATTTGATATTCTCTTTCATCAGGATATCAATCGGCATATAATTGATCTGTTCCACTTTTTCTTTGAGGACTAAATGGCGGAACAGTGCCCGTATGCAATTGAATCCCTGCACTTCCGGCCGTTGGGCGATCAGGTGCGTGATGGAACCGTCATTTAGGCAAGTGATATTCGGGTCTATCACATCATAGCCGATCAATCTGAAATTCTCTCCTTTATCACGGAAGTATTTTCCCAGTAAGTGGGCACGGGAATTGAATATGATACCTGCGTTCACCTCCTTATGCTCTTCTAAGAAAGTATTCAGTATGCTTATGTTCTTTTCCGGTTCGTCGGCATGTAATTGTACAGAATAGATACGTCCGTTATAGTTCTTTTCTGCCAGATAAGTCCTGAAGCCTTCCTCGCGTTTCATGACCTGGGTTACCTGCATTTCTCCTTTGCGGATAAAGCGGAAGATTGCGATATTTTCGGTCGGGTTGATTTGTTCGTATAGCAAACGGCCGGCAATGTATCCGGAATCATACGAGTTGGTCCCGTAATAGGCCACGCAATTGGTGTTTTCAATGAATGCGTCTATCAGTATGTAAGGTATTTGTAACTGATCCAGCCGGGATGCCAACTTGACGACACTGTCATGGAACTGTGTTGCAATCACGACTCCCTGACAGTCGGCTTTTTCGATCCGGGGAATGAGCTCGTCGAAACTGCTTTTGTCGTATTGATTGAAGCACATACGTTCGACTTCTACGTTGTAGCTGAAAAGTTCCTGCTCTGCTTTATCTATTCCTTCGCAAAGTTTATCCCAATATTCACCTTTTGTAAAAGAAGGAGTCAGTGTGATAAAATGGTAGTTCTTTTTTAGTGCAAGGGAACGGGCTATCAGGTTCGGGTGATAGTCTATTTCTTTTAAAACTTTTTCTACTTTTTTCTGTGCCTCTTCGGATACTTTGCCTCGGTTGTGCAATATGCGGTCGACGGTTCCGGTCGAAACTCCGGACATCTCTGCAATGTCTTTGATTCTATATGTCTTACCCATAGATCGGAAAGCTATACAGCCCGCAGAATGTTTATTTTTGCGGGCTGTTGTCTATTTATGATTTGATATTATAGTTGTTGTACTTCTTCTTCTGTTGAAATCGTATTTAATTTTCTGAATGTGTAGCACTGCATCATATAGATAAGAGGAACGGCGACAAAGAGTCCGACGAAGAACAAGATGCAACCGACGATCGCAGTGCCGATCATGGCCAACAGTAATAAAAACAACGGCATCCCCTGTCCTTTAGTCAAGTCCCAGCTTTTTTGCAGTGATTCTATAATTCCGCAGTCTTCCTCTACGATATAGGCAGAATAAAATTGCAGGCGGATAGCCAGATAGATACCCGGAACAATCAGTAAGAATATTCCGATAGCCACTGCGATCCCCATAATGATACTGGCAATAAGATAAGTGAAGATTTTACGGGATTGCTGCCCGTATGCGGAAAACTGTGGTTCTTCTCCATCCATTGTCTGGAACAGATTTTTTATGTAGCCCAACATGAAAGCACTGGATATGACGGCACTGATCAGATTCACGATGATCTTACCGACCATCGAACCTTGCGCTGGCATACCGAACAGACTAATGATTGATGACAGGATAAAATATCCGATAAACAGCCCTACCAGTACCCAGATCTGAGATTTAGTGTACTTCCATGAAGTGCCGAACACTTCCGATATCATAAACTTTGGTTCCATATGAATTGATTATTTAGGTTATATAAGCCGTAAAATTAGGATAAATTATTGAATAAACAAATTCTGTGTTAAAATTATGTATCAATTTAAACGAATATATTTTCGATTGGTCAAATTCTCAATATATCTCTGATACAGAAATATAAAATAAGCAATTTTTTAGTATAAAAGATTGTATAAACGGAAAAAGTACAACAAAAAGATTCTACATTTGTACGCTTTTTATGAGGAATAGGCTATGAACCCATAAGTTTAGGACAGCATCGTTGTGGAATTTTTTTTACTATGGATGCAGCGGATCTCACCCGTTGCGATGGCTTTTTGATGGCCTTCTAATGACTAAAACAAGAATAGTATAGAAGATATATAATAATGAATATGGATAAACAAATGTTGAGAACTACTATTACCCAATTAAGGCAAATTGCATTGTTTGCAGTAGGGGTATCTTTATTAACCGCTTGCGGGAACAATCAAAGCGGTATGAAGTTAGGGGATAATGAATTTGCTGTCCTTGCTGTCAATTCGACAACGAGCGACCAGACAACATCCTATCCGGCGACGATCAGAGGAACGCAGGATATTGAGGTACGCCCCCAGGTTTCGGGTTTTATCGTTAAGTTATGTGTGGATGAAGGAGCAACAGTTCGTAAAGGGCAGGCTTTGTTCCAGATCGATCCGACCCAGTATGCTGCTGCGGTCGGACAGGCAAAAGCGGCTGTCGAGATGGCTAAAGCCAATGTCGCTACTTTGACCCTGACCGAAAAGAATAAAAAGGCTTTGTTCGATCAGAAGATTATCAGTGATTTTGAGTATCAGACAGCGGTCAACCAGCTTATGTCTGCCAAGGCAAGCCTGGCTCAGGCAGAAGCATCTTTGGTAAGCGCAAATCAGAATTTATCTTTCTGTACGGTGACAAGCCCGTCGAATGGCGTTGTCGGTACATTTCCGTACCGTATCGGAAGTCTGGTCAGCCCTTCTGTTTCGCAGCCGTTGACAACCGTATCCGAAATCAACGACGTGTATGTTTATTTTTCTATGACGGAGAAAGAGCTGCTGCGTCTGACAAGAGCCGGGGGCACTTTGAAAGAACAGCTGGAAAAGATGCCGGCTGTCCGCTTGCAGCTGTCTGACGGCACAACTTATCAGTCGGAAGGCAAGATCGATGCCGTTAGCGGTGTAATCGACCAGTCAACCGGGTCTGTCAGCATGCGTGCTGTTTTCCCGAATGATAAAAATATATTGAGAAGCGGCGGTACCGGCAACATCATATTCCCATACACGATGGATGGGATTATTATTATCCCTCAGTCCGCTACTGTCGAAATCCAGGACAAAAAGTTTGTTTTCGTCTTGCAGGCGGACAATTCCGTGAAGAATACGGAGATTCAGATCTCTAATCTGGATGACGGGAAGAATTACCTGGTGACAAATGGTTTGAAATCCGGTGACAAAATCGTGATTGAAGGCGTACAGAACCTCCATGACGGCCAGGCTATCCAGCCGATCACGCCGGAACAGCAGAAAGCGAAATATGATCAGGCCTTGAAAGATCAGAACGAAGGTAATCTGAAGACCGCTTTTAATTAATAACTTCCATTTGTTCGTTAAAAACAGAAGATATGAAATTAGATAGATTTATAAACCGCCCGGTGCTCTCAACGGTGATCTCCATCTTGATTGTCATACTGGGTATATTAGGCTTGCTGTCCTTGCCTATTACCCAATATCCGGATATTGCCCCTCCAACCGTTTCGGTGAAAGCTACTTATACGGGGGCAAACGCACAGACGGTATTGAATAGTGTGATTGCGCCGCTGGAAGATCAGATCAATGGTGTGGAGAACATGATGTACATGACTTCGTCGGCTTCGAATAACGGATCGGCCGAAATCTCCATTTATTTTAAACAGGGTACCGATCCTGACATGGCTGCCGTCAATGTGCAGAATCGTGTTTCGATGGCACAAGGTTTGCTGCCGGCCGAAGTAACCCAGATCGGTGTGACGACTCAGAAACGTCAGAACTCCATGTTGATCGTGTTCTCTGTTTATGATGCCGAGGACCGTTACGACCAGCGATTTATCGAGAACTATGCCAAGATCAACCTGATTCCGGAAGTACAGCGTGTACCAGGTGTGGGGGATGCGAATGTGTTAGGAACCGACTACTCCATGCGTATTTGGTTGAAGCCGGATGTGATGGCACAGTATAAACTGGTTCCGAATGACGTTGCAGGTGTCTTGGCTGAGCAGAACGTGGAAGCCGCTCCTGGTTCGTTTGGTGAACGGGGTAACCAGAGTTTCCAGTATACGATCCGTTATAAGGGACGTTTGCAGGAAGTAAGCGAATTTGAGAACATGGTCGTGAAAGCTTTGCCGGATGGTGAAGTGCTCCGTATGAAAGATATCGCCGATATCGAATTGGGACGTCTGACTTATAACTTTGTCAATAAAGTAAACGGCCATAGCGCCGTAACCTGTATCGTTTATCAGATGGCAGGAACCAATGCGACGGAAACCATCAATAATATCCAGAACCTGCTGGAAGAAACAGAAAAGATATTGCCTCCGGGCTTGAAGATCGACGTCGGTATGAATGCCAACGACTTCTTGTACGCTTCTATTCACGAGGTGCTCAAGACATTGATTGAAGCTTTCATCCTGGTATTCATCGTTGTGTATATCTTCTTGCAGGATTTACGTTCGACTTTGATTCCGGCTATCGCGATCCCGGTAGCATTGATCGGTACGTTCTTCATGCTATCGCTGATCGGCTTTAGCTTGAACTTGCTGACTCTTTGTGCTATGGTGCTCGCCATTGCGATCGTGGTCGATGATGCGATCGTGGTCGTCGAGGGTGTCCATGCCAAGCTGGATCAGGGATACAAATCAGCTAAACTGGCTTCTATCGATGCCATGAACGAGCTGGGCGGTGCTATCGTCTCCATTACGTTGGTCATGATGTCCGTGTTTATTCCGGTAAGTTTCATGAGCGGTACGGCCGGTACATTCTATCGCCAGTTCGGTTTGACGATGGCTATCTCGATCGGTTTGTCTGCATTGAACGCCTTGACGCTGAGTCCGGCTCTGTGTGCAATGTTCTTGAAGCCGCACGAAGAAGGGCATGAGAAGAAATCGACTTTCGTCTCCCGTTTCCACTCTTCTTTCAATGCCGCATACGACTCTTTGCTGAACAGCTATAAAAAACGTGTTGTATTCTTTATCCAAAAGAAATGGCTTTCGTTCGGTATCGTTGCCGGATGTATCGTCCTGCTTGTTGTTTTGATGAATGTGACCCCGACAGGTATGGTTCCGAATGAAGATACCGGTACGATCATGGGAGCGGTGACGCTGCCTCCGGGAACATCCCAGGAACGTACGATAGAGGTGATGAACAAGGTGGACAGCCTGATCGCTGCCGACCCGGCAGTCAAATCGCGTACGGCCATTATTGGTTTCAGCTTTATCGGTGGCCAGGGGCCTTCATACGGTTCGTTCATTATCAAGTTGAAAGATTGGGAAGAACGTTCCATGATGCAGAGTTCGGATATTGTGTATGGCAGTTTGTTCATGCGTGCGCAAAAGATTGTGAAGGATGCACAGGTGCTGTTCTTTACTCCGCCTATGATCCCAGGGTATTCCGCATCCAGTGATATCGAGTTGAACATGCAGGATAAGACTGGTGGTGATCTGGAAAAATTCTTCGATGTGACGAAGCAATATATGGCTGCTTTGACAGCGCGTCCTGAAATCAAGTCGGCACAGAGTACCTTCAACCCTAACTTCCCGCAGTATATGATCGATATCGATGCGGCTGCCTGTAAGAAAGTAGGGATCAGTCCGAGTGATATTCTGGCAACCATGCAGGGATATTACGGTGGTTTGTATGCCTCCAACTTCAACCGTTTCGGTAAGATGTACCGTGTGATGGTCCAGGCTGATCCGGCTTTGCGTACCAATTTGGAATCGTTGAAGAATATCAAAGTCCGCAATGGAAACGAAATGGCTCCAATCTCGCAGTTCGTGTCTATCAAGAAAGTGTATGGACCGGATATTATCAGCCGTTTCAATATGTATACATCTATTAAAGTGATGGTTGCGCCGGCGGATGGATACACCAGTGGCCAGGCATTGAAAGCGATCGAGGAGGTTGCCGGTACGACACTTCCGACCGGTTTCGGATACGAGTTGGGTGGTATGGCGCGTGAAGAGGCTGAAACCAGCGGCAGCACGACCGGTTTGATCTTCCTGCTCTGTTTCGTATTCGTTTATTTGCTGCTGAGCGCCCAGTATGAAAGTTATATTCTGCCGTTGGCAGTATTGCTTTCCATTCCGTTCGGTTTGATGGGTAGCTTCCTGTTCGTACAGGGATGGGCTGCTTTGGGTAATATCCCGGCTTTGAAGATGATCTTAGGTACGATGTCCAACAATATCTATATGCAGATCGCGTTAATCATGTTGATGGGTC
>OGZW01000841.1_pt1 | contig 24790 bp, 15 predicted proteins | sample 1577001 | NCBI WGS metagenome assembly OGZW01 (sample SAMEA3541519, study PRJEB24748) | human gut metagenome | biome: human gut; feature: human-associated habitat; material: faeces | place: China | collected 2012 | reverse complement strand
AACGGAAGCATAGAAGCTCCACCGCTTATCAAGGATACTGTATCCGGAGTGAAGGGGTTCGGGAAATCAGCGATTGTCACTGCGTCTACCGGAAGTAACAGCTTCTTGCCAAGCTTCTCAGCCTTTGCCATCATCTCCTTGCAGTAGTCGATCTTGCTGTCGTCCACTAAGGATTTACCGATCTCATAACCCTGTGCCTTTAAGAAAGTGTAAGCCATACCGCCACCGATGATCAAGGTATCACACTTCTCAAGCAGGTTGGAGATAACGTTTAACTTGTCTGCAACTTTTGCACCGCCAAGGATTGCAACAAACGGTCTTACCGGATTCTCAACTGCATTGCCAAGGAATGCAATCTCTTTCTCCATCAGGTAGCCGACAACGTTGGAACCGCCCTTTGCGCTGATGAACTTTGTCACGCCTGCTACGGAAGCATGTGCTCTGTGGGAAGAACCGAATGCGTCGCATACGTAATCATCTGCAAGATCTGCTAACTCTTTGCTGAACTGCTCGCCGTTCTTGGTCTCTTCCTCGCCGCGGAAACGTGTATTCTGAAGTAATACAACATCTCCCTCTTTCATAGCCTCTACCGCCTTGGTAGCTGCCTCTCCGGTTACGTTGTAATCAGATACAAATACAACTTCCTTGCCAAGCTTCTCGGAAAGTCTCTTTGCAACCGGTGCTAAGGACTCGCCCTCGTTTGGTCCGTTCTTTACTTTTCCAAGATGGGAGCAGAGGATAACCTTGCCGCCATCGTTGATCAGCTTCTGGATTGTCGGAAGTGCAGCCACGATACGGGTCTCATCTGTGATCTCGCCATTCTTGAGCGGTACGTTGAAATCGCATCTTACGAGCACTCTCTTGCCTTTTACATTGATATCATCTACGGATTTTTTGTTTAATGACATATGCCATGTCCCCCTTTAATATGCAAAATGTCAAAAAGGGACCCGGTCCATAAAAGACCGGACCCCTTTCTGAGTCTATCACGTGATTGTCCGAGAACAATCTCTTTCTCTCAATTATGCTAACTCGGAGAAGTATTTGATGGTTCTTACCATCTGAGATGTGTAGGAGTTCTCGTTGTCATACCATGAAACAACCTGAACCTCTGTTGTACCATCACCAACTGGAAGAGCCATTGTCTGAGTTGCATCAAACAGTGATCCAAATCTCATTCCTACGATGTCGCTGGATACGATCTCATCTGTGTTGTATCCGAAGGACTCGTTAGAAGCTGCTTTCATAGCTGCGTTGATCTGATCTACAGTAACTTCTCCCTCAACTACTGCTGTAAGGATTGTTGTAGAACCTGTTGGTGTAGGAACACGCTGAGCAGATCCGATAAGTTTTCCGTTCAGTTCTGGGATAACAAGACCGATTGCTTTAGCAGCACCTGTGCTGTTTGGTACGATGTTAACTGCAGCTGCACGAGATCTTCTAAGATCACCTTTTCTCTGTGGTCCATCAAGAGTCATCTGGTCACCTGTGTAAGCATGAATTGTTAACATGATACCACTCTGGATTGGAGCGTATTTGTTAAGAGCATCAGCCATAGGTGCTAAACAGTTTGTTGTACATGAAGCTGCAGAAATGATTGTATCTTCTGGCTTAAGTGTATTGTGGTTTGTATTGTAAACGATTGTTGGAAGATCGTTTCCAGCTGGAGCTGAGATAACAACCTTACGAGCACCAGCATCGATATGAGCCTGTGCTTTAGCCTTTGATGTATAGAAACCTGTACATTCTAATACAACGTCTACGTTTAATTCGCCCCAAGGACATTTTGAAGCATCAGCTTCTGCATAGATTTTGATTTCTTTTCCATCAACGATGATTGAATCATCTGTAGCTGAAACTGTATCAGCCTTTTCATATTTACCCTGTGATGAATCATACTTTAATAAGTGAGCTAACATCTTTGGGCTTGTTAAATCGTTAATAGCTACTACTTCATAGCCTTCTGCTCCGAACATCTGTCTGAATGCAAGACGTCCAATACGTCCGAAACCGTTAATTGCAACTTTTACTGACATTTAATTGTCCTCCTATAATAAGTTTTTTTGCTATTGTTAATTTTCATTAACCTATGCTTATTTTACATAATAAGTTTGCAAATATCAAGTTGTTTTTGCTTATTTTTTGGTTTTTTGTTAAATTTTTGTCAAATTAGCAAAATTGATACGATTTTATGAGATTACGGATTATCAACTTCTTTTTTCTGTGACTACCGTAATTATCTAATTTATGCTAATATTTAACTAGCTCAGGCACATTATCAACTTATATTCATACACAGAAAGGACTTTACTATGTTTTCAGATTACCATGTACACAGCAGTTTTTCTTTTGATTCCGAGGAATCTCCTAGGGCTATTGTTGAGAAAGCCATTGCTCTTGGCATGAAACAGATTTGTTTTACTGACCATCAGGACTTTAATTGGCCAATTAAGGGGGAATCGCCTTATATTGATTTTCCCAAATATTTTGAAGTTTTGAATTCTTTAAGGAATGAATATTCTTCCAAAATCAATATTTTAAAAGGTGTTGAGCTGGGGCTTACTTCTGACAATTTTTCTTTGTGCCATAAATTTCTTGATTCCTACGATTTTGATTTTGTCATTGGCTCCTGTCATATTGTTGACCAAATGGATCCTTATTATGCAGAGTTTTGGAAAGGAAAAAATGACCGTGACTGTTTTGAACTTTATTTTAAAACTTTGTTGGATTCCTTGAAATTTTTTATAGGAAGAAACACTTGCACCACTCCCCGCACTGTCAACACTCTCGGGCATTTGGATTACATTGTCCGCTACAGTCCTAACAAGGATAATAATTACAGTGTGGCTGATTACATTGATGTTATAGATGAGATTTTGAAAATGATTATTGAAAATGATATTAAGTTGGAAATTAACACTTCAAACTTTTCTAAAGGATTTGATTTCCCAAATCCACACACGGATATAATTAGAAGATACAAGGAACTTGGTGGGCTTTATGTTACCGTAGGTTCCGATGCTCACAAAGCCCAATTTATTGGTTCCGGTTTTGATTTGGTTGAAAAAATCGTTGAAAAATATAAATTAAAAGTTTTTACTATTTAAATTGTAATAACTTAATATTCTATTTTGACTTGATTTTATTAACAAATTTAAATTTGATTCTTAATTTTATCTGCAAAAAATAAATTTGATTTTTACATGATTTTTTAACTTAATTTTCAGCTTTTTGCTCTTAGTTCTTTCACACTGGCTTTTAATTTTTCAACGGTGTAATCGATTTCTTTTCTTGTATTTTCATGGCCTATGGTTATTCGAATTGTTCCATAGGCTTTTTCTTTCGGTATTCCAAGGGCGCTTATTACGTGGGACGGCTTTTCTGCTGATGCAGCACAGGCTGAGCCGGCAGAAATACACACTCCTTCTTCATCCATTATTACTACCAGAGATGTTCCATTTATGCCATCAAAAGTAAAACTTGCGTTGCCCGGAAGTCTGTTTGTGTAATGACCGTTTAGACTTACGTTTGGAATTTCTCCAAGTATTCTTTTTACCATATAATCTCTTAGATTTTTCTCTTTATTGTAGCGGGCACTCATATTTCTCATAGAATCTTCAACTGCCGCCCCCATTCCTATTATTCCGGCCACATTTTCCGTTCCACCTCTTTTGCCCTTTTCCTGACCGCCGCCATAAATCAAAGGCATCATTTCCTTTGGATTTCTCACGTAAAGAAAACCTACGCCTTTAGGGCCGTTAAATTTGTGACTGCTGGCACTAAGCATATCCACTCCAAGATAATTTACGTCTATTGGTATGTGTCCAAAAGCCTGAACTGCATCAGTATGAAACAGAACTCCTTTCCTATGTGCCACCATTGCTATATTTCTAATAGGCTCAATTGTTCCGATTTCATTGTTTGCTAACATAATCGAAACCAGCGAAGTTCTCACAGGATTTTCAAATCCGTCTTTGTAATCAGTTTTAATTTGCTCCATATCCACAAAACCGTTTTTGTCAACGTCTACATATGTGACTTTTATTCCTTCATTTTCAAGCTGTTTGCATTTATTTAAAATAGCGTGATGCTCTATTTTTGACGTTATAATGTGATTACCTAAATATGCGCCGTTGTCCAAAACCCAATTGTCCGACTCGGTTCCCCCTGAAGTAAAAAAAATATTTTCAGGTTTGCAGTTTAACGATTTTGCAATTGTCCATCTTACCTTTTCAACCTGCTCCCTTGTCTTTCTTCCTATGGAATAAATTCCTGACGGATTGCCATATTCTTCTTTTAAATAAGGTTCCATTGCTTTAACAGCTTTTTCACATATTTTTGTGGTAGCTGCGTTATCTAAATAAATCATATTATTCTCCCATTTTTCGTTTTATGTTCAAATTTTAGTTTTTTCTAAACAATTGATTGTCTGCCCTTTTTATGTTGTTATAATTATTGTTTTTGCATAATTCCTGTTTTTTTGAATATTTTATATAAATGCGTTTCAGGCAGTACACTATGCTTAACAAAAATCCAATTATTAAAGGCACTATTATTCTCACCATAGCTAGTCTTTTAAGCAGAATAATAGGTTTCTTATATAGAATATTCCTTTCTAACCTAATAGGTGCTAAAGGTATGGGAGTTTTTCAATTAATTTTTCCTGTACTTGTTTTTTGCATTGCCCTAAGTTGCGGTGGAATCCAAATTGCTGTTTCACGCTTTGTTGCTGAAAGCAAAAGTAGAAAGGAATGTTTTCTTGTGCTTATCAGCAGTATTATTATGTCACTTAGTCTTTCTTTTATTACCTTGGGAGTTTTGTATTTTTTCGCTGAGCCTGTTTCTTTATTTATTATAAAAAACAAAAGTTGTACTGAGCTGTTGAAATACGCCTCTTTCACTATTCCACTTGCCACTTTTCACGCCTGCATAACGGGTTATTATTTAGGTTTCAAAAAAACTTTTGTTCCAGCCTGGTCAGGTGTTGTTGAGCAGATTGCAAAAGTTATTTCACTTTTTATTTTATGGCTTGTATGGGTTGAAAAAGGTTTTTCCATTACTCCTATAATTGCAGTTTATTCTATGGTTATTTCTGAATTGTGCGGGGTTATTTTTTGTTTGATTGCAATATTTGGTGAACGTTTTTTTGCTTTTAAGATATCTGAAATATTTTCCGTAATGAAGAAAATGTTTTCTGTTTCTTATGTTTTGACTTTGAACAAAATAATGCTTACTTTTTTACAGACTTTGGAAGCTGTTATTTTTCCAACTGTACTTTTAAAAAGCGGGTTATCCCTGTCCGATTCTTTAAGTATTTATGGAATTTTAACCGGAATGGCCCTTCCGGTGGTTACTTTTCCTTCTGCCATAAACACTTCCGTTTCCACTATGTTGCTTCCTACCATAGCAGGTGCAAATTCCGGAAACGACGTTTCAGGCATAAAAAAAACAACAGAATATTCTATTTGGTTTTCTATGATTACGGGGATTTTCTGTGTTGGTGTTTTTCTTTTTTATGGCGATTTTATTGGAACAAATATTTTCAGGCAGCCTCTTGCCGGCGAATACATAATGATTCTTGCCTGGCTTTGCCCTTTTCTCTATCTTTCCATTACACTTGGCTCCATCTTACACGGGCTGGGGCTTACTAATGCTGCCTTTATTCACAATGTTATTGGGGTTGTAATACGACTTGCCTCACTATGGTTCGGAGTTCCTGTTTTTGGGGTAGAAGGGTATCTGATTGGCTTGCTTATAAGTAATCTTGTTGTGACTTTGTTACATAGTTTTTATATTCATAAATATGTGGATTTTAACTTTTCGGCAATTGACAATATTATAAAGCCTACACTTTGGATTGCAATTGGTCTGATAATGGGAAAATTAGTTTCATTCATATTTAGTTTTGCTGATTGCAAGGGATTAGTTTTTTGTATTTTTTCCGCAGGAATAAGCGGAGTGATAATAGTGATGGTGTTTGGATATTTTGTATGGCGTGAGAGTGTAAATTTAAAACAGTATAAAAATGGAGTATAAAAACTCCATTTTTACACTGAGATATTATTTATTTGATTATCCATGCTTCTTCATTTATTTTTATTTAAGTGTATAAACACTTACTTCTTGGTTAATCCATCTCTTTTTAGCTATTATAAAGTTTATAGTAAAACCCTCTCTTTTCAAGCAGTTCTTCGTGATTTCCCTGCTCGATTATTTTTCCATCCTTCATTACAAGAATTACGTCTGCTTCTTTTATTGTTGAAAGTCTATGGGCTACAATAAATGTAGTTCTGCCTTCCATCATTTTTGAAAATGCGTCCTGAATCTTTACTTCTGTTCTTGTATCAATTGAAGATGTGGCTTCATCAAGTATTAGCATTGGTGGCAGACATAACATTACACGGGCTATACACAATAACTGTTTCTGTCCCTGTGAAAGACTGCCTCCGTCTTCACCTATTACTGTATCATATCCATTTGGCAAACGCTTAATAAAGTTATGTGCATAGCTTGCTTTTGCTGCATTTTCTATTTCTTCATCAGTTGCATCAGGCTTTCCAAAAGCGATGTTTTCTCTTACCGTAGTATTTCTAAGCCATGTTTCCTGAAGAACCATTCCATAAGAGCTTCTTAAATTCTTTCTTGATATGTCTCGTATATCTTTTCCATCTATTGTAATTGAACCTTTGTCCACATCATAAAATCTCATCAAAAGATTTATGATTGTAGTTTTTCCACAACCTGTCGGTCCAACAATTGCAATTCTCTGACCAGGCTTTACGTGTAGATTTAAGTTTTCGATTAATTTTCTATCCGGCACATAAGAAAAATCAACATCATTAATGTCAACTTTGCCTACCTCAATATTCTGGAGCTGATTTTCACTTTCTTCCACATCAATCTCTTTTTCCTGATTAATAAGCGAAAAGATTTTTGCACCACAGGCAATGGCATTTTGAAGTTCCGTAACAACACCTGAAATCTCGTTAAAAGGCTTTGTGTACTGGTTGGCATAACTTAAGATTGTTGCAAGTCCACCTACAGTAATTCCTCCTGTCATAATTGCCACAAGGCCGCCACTTATTGCAACTCCGGCGTAAACTATATTGTTGACAAATCTTGTACTTGGATTTGTTATTGATGAAAAGAAAGTTCCCTTCAAATAATATTTTGCCAATTCATCGTTGATTTCATCAAAATCCTGAACGGCTTTTTCTTCCTGTCCAAAAGCCTTAACAACTTTCTGACCGCTTATCATTTCATCAATAAACGCTGTCTGGCTACCCCTTATTTCAGACTGTTTTCTAAACATTGAATACGTACGCTTTGCAATAAATCCCGCCACAAAAAACGATACAGGTGTAATACAAATAACAACCAACGCAATTTTCCAGTTAATCTGTAACATAAAAACAATTGTTAAAACAATTGTGACAACACCTGTAAACAAATTTGAAAATCCCATAAGTAAGCCGTCTGCTAACTGGTCTACGTCCGCAATTATACTACTTACAAGACTACCTGTTGAATGTGTATCCAAGTAAGCCAAAGGAAGTTTCTGTATTCTCTCAAAACTTTCCTGACGAATGTCTTTAATCACGTGATATGTGATTCTGTTGTTTAACAGTCCCATAATCCACTGGGCAATTCCTGCAATTGCAGCGATTACAGCTATCTGCACTGCTATTCTCTCTAATCCCTGAAAGTCAACATTGCCTTTTGATACTATTTTGTCAGTTCCTAAACCAATTAGTTTTGGTACATAAAGTGACAAAACAACATAAACCAGGGCAAACAATAATGAACCTATTAACAAATGCCAATATTTTTTTATTCTTTTTAACAATTCCATAAGGGCCTGTTTTTGCGTCATATTATTTTCCATTTGACTGCCCTCCCTTTTTAAACTGTGATTGATAGATTTCCTGATATACTGAACAATCTTTAAGCAATTCATCGTGAGTTCCAAATCCTACAACTTTTCCATCATCAAGAACCACTATCCGGTCTGCATCCATAATTGACGCTGTTCTCTGAGAAACTACAAACAAAGTTATATCTTTAAGTGTCTTTATGTCACTTCTTAGTTTTGCATCAGTTGCATAATCAAGTGCTGATGAACTGTCATCAAGAATCAAAATCTTAGGCTTTTTAACCAACGCTCTTGCAATTGTAAGACGTTGTTTCTGCCCACCCGAGAAATTCTTTCCCTTTTGCGCCACTTCGCTATCAATTCCTTTATCTTTTTCTTTTACAAAATCGTAACTCTGAGATAATTTCAAAGCTTCCACTAATTCTTCCTCTGTAGCATTTTCATTGCCCCAAAGCAAGTTGCTTCTTATTGTACCTTTAAACAATAATGCTTTTTGAGGTACAACTCCAATAATATCTTCCAGATTTTTTCTCTTATAATCTTTTGCGTCAATTCCAAAAATCTTAACTTTTCCTTCTGTAGGGTCATAAAATCTTGGAATCATATTAATTAATGAAGTCTTACCTGAACCGGTACCTCCTATAATGCCGATTGTCTGACCGGTCTTTGCCTTAAAATTAACATTTTCTATTGAACTTTCGCCTGCGCCCTGGTATTTCAAAGTAGCATTTTCAAATTCCACTGCAATGTCTTTGTTGTAGTTTTCCGGATTTTTTAATTTATTATCTGAATCATTTTCGCCGGCTAATTTACCAGTTCCATCATTTGAATTATTGTCATTAACTAAATTTAATTCAATATTTCCTTCTGCCATTCCCGGCTCAATATCAAAAATATCCTGTATTCTTCCTGATGCTGCAAAAGCTTTTGTAAGATTTATAATAAGGTTTGCAAGCTTAATTAATTCAATAAGAATCTGTGACATATAGTTAACCAAGGCTACGACCTGTCCCTGTGTAAGGCTTCCTGTGTTAACTCTATCTCCACCTACCCACAAAATTCCAATGGTTGCAACGTTAATCACAATATAAGTTGCCGGGTTCATTAATGTTGAAATTCTTCCTGCAAAAAGCTGGAATTTTTCAAGTGTTGCATTTTCCTCATTATATCTTGCAACTTCCTGTTCCTGTTTATTAAAAGCTCTAATCACTCGGACACCGTCAAGATTCTCTCTTGTACTTCCCATAACCTTGTCAAGTCTTGACTGAACTTTCTTATATAATGGAATTGTAATAAGCATAATTCCATAAACTATAACCGACAAAACCGGAATAGCCACAACAAAAACCATAGCCGTCTTTCCATCTACAAAGAATGCCATAATCATTGCGCCAAAAACAATAAACGGTGAACGAAGTAATAATCTTATGGCCATATTAACCTGAGTCTGCACAAGGTTAACATCAGATGTCATTCTTGTTATAAGTGTTGATGTTCCCTGATTGTCAAGCTGAGTGTACGACAATTTTTGTATATGATCAAACAGTGAATGTCTAAGTTCTTTACCAAATCCTGCTGCTGCTTTTGCCGCAAAAAACTGTGCCGTAAGTGAAAAAGTCAAACCGCACGCTGCTAACAATAACAGCACACCCCCCATCTGCAAAACATAGGTTGTATCTCCCCTTCTGATACCATTATCAATAATTCTTGCTACAACTAAAGGAACTAGCAAATCAAAAATTGCTTCCATCATTTTAAATAATGGTGCCAGAAGCGATTCCTTTTTGTAGTTTTTTAGAAATCTTAAAATCTTCATAAAATTCTCCTGTTATATGATTACACTGCCAAAAGTACCAAATGCTAATCACAAATACTTTATAAATCTCTCATAACTCACTTGCTACTCAATGTAATCATTTTTATTATTAGTTATTTGTATGTTTTTGCCTAAACATTAAGTATAAGTTATATTTTGCCAAAAGACAATAAAGGTATGCATTTAAGGGCACAATCAACGATTATTCTTGACCTATCCACACTGACGTGCTAGTATTTAAATTAGTTATTTTTAGGATTATTTCCTATTAAAAATATATAATCAAATAAATTTCTATGAGGTGTACAAAATGAGTAAAAGTTTTAAAGATTTACTTGCACAGGTAGCTGAATGTCCTATGAAGAAGGTTGCTGTTGCCTGTGCTCAGGACGATGCAGTATTAGAAGCTGTTAAGGCAGCAAAGGAAAGACATATAGCTGATGCTATTTTAGTTGGTGATGAAGCTAAGATTAGAACAATCGCTGGTGTTTTAAAAATGAATATTAACGAATTCGAAATTATTAATGTTGTTGATCCTATTGAAGCTGCAAGAACTGCTGTTAAGTTAGTTCATGACGGCAAAGCTGATATGTATATGAAAGGTCTTATTGATACAAAATCATTCTTAAAGAGTGTTTTAGATAAAGAAGTTGGTCTTAGAACTGACAAAACATTATCACACGTTTGCGTTTTTGAAATAAAAGGTATTGATCGTCTTTTATTCTTATCAGACGTTGCTTTTGTTCCTTATCCTGACCTTGATACAAAGGCTCAGATTATTAAGAATACAGTTGAAATTGCACATGCTTGTGGTATTGAATGTCCAAAGGTAGCTCCACTTGCAGCTGTTGAAGTTGTAAATCCAAAGATGCCTTGTACTGTAGAAGCTGATGAACTTACAAAGATGAACGAAGAAGGAAAGATTACAGGTTGTATTGTTGACGGACCTCTTTCACTTGACCTTGCAATAGAACCTGAAGCAGCTTACCACAAAGGTACAACTGATAGAAAGATTGTTGGTGATGCTGATGTATTATTATTCCCTGACATTCATGCAGGAAACATCACATACAAAGCTTTAGTTCATACTGCTAAATGTGTTAACGGAAATATTTTAACAGGTACAAAAGCTCCTGTTATCTTAACATCACGTTCAGATGAATTCGAAGTAAAGGTTAACTCAATTGCACTTGCTGCAATCGTTGCTGAAAACCTTAAGTAATCTAATTTTTGATTTATAAAAACGGGCAATTGTTGTTTGTTTAACTTTTGCCCATTGTGATAAATGACAATACATTTAATTTATTGGAGGTATAAAAATGTCATACAAAATTTTAATTATCAATCCTGGTTCTACTTCTACTAAGATTGGTGTATATGAAGATGAAACTCAGTTAATGGAAGAAACTCTTAGACATTCAACAGAAGAAATTGCAAAATATGATACGATTTACGATCAGAAAGATTTCCGTAAAGAAGTTATTTTAGATGTTCTTAAAGAAAAGAATGTTGACTTAAATGATATTGATGTTGTTGTAGGTCGTGGCGGTTTATTAAAACCAATCCCTGGTGGAACATATGCTACAACTCCTGAATTATTAGAAGACTTAAAGGTTGGAAAACAGGGACAGCATGCTTCAAACCTTGGTGGTATTTTAGCTTCAGAAATTGCTGCAGAAATCAATGTTCCTTCATACATTGTTGACCCGGTAGTTGTTGATGAATTAGCTGATGTTGCAAGATTATCAGGACATCCTCTTTTCCCAAGAACTTCTATTTTCCATGCTTTAAATCAGAAAGCTGTTGCAAAGAGATATGCAAAAGAAGTTGGCAAGAATTACGAAGACTTAAACTTAATCGTTGTTCATATGGGTGGCGGTGTTTCAGTTGGTGCTCATAAGAATGGTAAAGTTGTTGACGTTGCTAATGCATTAGATGGTGATGGTCCTTTCTCACCTGAACGTTCAGGCGGACTTCCAACAGGTGCTTTAGTAAAAGCTTGCTTCAGTGGCAAATATACACAGGCAGAAGTTGGCAAGATGTTAAATGGTAACGGCGGTTTCAATGCTTATGTTGGTTCTAATGATATGAGAGATTTACTTAAAATGATCGAAGAAGGCGACAAAAAGGCTGAAGCTGTTGTTGATGCTTTCCACTATCAGTTATGTAAAGAAATCGGTGCCATGTCAGTAGTTCTTGGCGGAAAGGTTGACCAGATTATCTTAACAGGTGGTATTGCTTACAGTGCCAAGACACAGGCAGATATGAAGAATGCTGTTGAATGGATTGCCCCTGTAACTGTTTACCCTGGTGAAGATGAATTACTTGCACTTGCACAGGGTGCTTTAAGAGTTATGAATGGTGAAGAAGAAGCGAAGGTATACTAATCTTATACTTATTGCAGGAGATTATTTATATGAATAAAAAAAGATTATACAAGTCATCAAGAAACAAGAAAATATGTGGTGTATGCGGTGGTATCGCTGAATACCTTAACATGGACCCAACTGTTATAAGATTAATTACAGCAATTATTGCCTTAGCATGGGGTTCAGGAATCATCTTATACATTATTATGGCTTTTGTAATGCCTTATGATAATGAAATAACATATTAACTTGTTTTATTGTTGCAGAAATTGATTATAATATTTCTATAGCGTTGTGATTAGAATTGTAAAGCGATTCAATTAACGATTTATAGTTATAAAAAGGTGTTCAACTTATGGTTGGATGCCTTTTTTGTTTGCTATTTTTTCTAATGTACCCCGGCATATTAATTTCTTCTTTTTTCGGGGTACTTTTCCCTGTTATTCAATTATTTTGTGACTTGTTTTTCAATTTTTTTTCCTTTCATACGCCACAACATTCGAACCTAATAAGAATTGTTGTGGTTGCTTTACTTTTCCCGCAAAAAAAAGCCTCCCACACCTTTCAGTATGAGAAGCTTTCTTAACTTCAATTCTTCCAAGACATAATACATTTTAACTTATAACAAACCACAAACTTCGTTTACTATTTCAATGCATTATAATTCTCTGAATTTGCTTATTTCTTATAAGTCACTGCCTTGTAATAATATTTCCTATATTACTTCTTGTAAGCCACTACCTTGTAGTAATATTTCTTATTACTCTTCTTTGCCTTGAATGTTGCTAATGACTTCTTAGTAATTGTCTTTACTTTCTTATACTTGCCGTTTTTCTTTGTGCTTCTGTATACTTTGTATCCTGTTGCACCTTTTACTTTCTTCCAGCTAAGTACTGTTCTGCCGGCTTTCTTCTTTGCCTTAACTTTCAACTTTTTAGCCTTTGGTGTTGCCTTTACTGTCTTTGAATCAACAGTTTCGCCCTTTTTGTTTACTGCAACTACTTTATAATAATACTTCTTGCCTGTCTTAACCTTCTTGTCTGTGTATTTTAATGATGTTGTTGTTGCAATGTTTACGAATTTGCTGTTCTTTCCGACTTTACGATATACCTGATATTTTGTAGCATTGTCGGCTTTTGTCCAAGTTAATTTAACTATATTGTAAGCTGTCTTTGCTACTTTTACTGTTGCAGGTGATAATTTCTTTGTATGTGTATCTCCTGAAGCATCAATTGTAGGTGTATCGTCCTTTGTGTAATCATCAACATAGTAGAACTTTATTGTGTCTCCTGCTTTTACTTTATAATCAGCAATTCCTACGTTTGGAGCCTTTCCGTTTACTGCGTACATCCAACCACTTCTTGGACCATTATCAAATTCACCAAGAGTTATTCCTGATGGTGTTTTGATTGCTGAAATGTAGTTAGTTGTTCCTTCTGATGAATAGCCGTTGTCTTTTAATGCTTTTGCAATTACATCTGATACTGTTGCACCGTTCTTTACTGTTACTGTAATATCATTAATCCAGTTAGTATATGATTTATGAGCATTTGTTCCATGAACATCATCACCTACTAAAGTAAACTTAGTCTGGATTACATTACCATTGATAATATCAAGCTGTAATTCTGCTTCTTCCAATACATCAAAGTTAGTTACAAGAGATTTCTGTGTTGCTGTTAAGCTGTCATAAGCTGTTCTTGCTTCCTTAATTGCTGCTTCGCTATCCTTTGTAACCTTGCCAATTGAAGCGATTTTTTCTGTAACTTCTGCTGCTAACTGTTTGTTTTCTGTTTCAGCATCCATTGCAGGAATCTTTGTATCCATGTAATCATCAACATAGTAAAGAATTACTGCATCGTTTTCCTTAACTACATAATCTGCCATTCCAACACTTGGAGCTTCTCCATTTACAGCATACATCCAACCACTGTTTGAACCATTATCAAATGCTGCAAGTTTTGTACCTGTTGGTGTTGTAATTGCTGTAATATAGTTATACTCAGCGTTTACTTCTGCTTCATAACCTTTTGCCTTTAAGCCCTTTGTTATTACATCTCCTGCTGTTGCATCTTTTCTAACTTTTACTGTAATGTTACTAATCCATCTTGTATAAGAAGTATGGATTTTTGTTCCGTGAACATCATCACCTACCAATGTAAACTTAGTTGAAACTGCATTGTCTTTTATATTTTCAAGCTGTACTTCAGCCTGTACTAATACATCATAATTAGTTACTAATTCTTTCTGAGTATCTGTTAATGCGTCATAAGATGCTCTTGCTTCTTTAATAAGATTCTCGCTACTTTCTGTAACTTCTCCAATTTCAGAAATCTTCTTAATTACTGCATCTGCTGCCTTCTGATTATCAGCAGGATCCTCAACTGTTGGAACCTTAGCATTGCTCCAATCGTCAACATAATAAAGAATAATATTATCGTCTTTGCTAACCTTGTAACCGCTGATTCCCACGTTTGGACTCTTTCCATTTACAGCATACATCCAACCACTGCCTGAACCATTATCAAATGCCTTTAAGCTTACTCCTGATGGTGTTGTTACACCTGAAATATAACTTGTTGAGCCGATAATTGAATATCCATACTGCTTAAATGCTTTTACAATTACATCCGATGCTTTTGAACCACTCTTAACTGTAATTGTCGCATTAGCAATCCAAGTACTGTATGAAACATGTCCTGATGAACCATGAACGTCATCACCTACTAATGAGAACTTAGTTGTTACTGCTGTCCCCTTAATAATTTCAAGCTGTAATTCTGCTTCATCTAAAACATCATAGTTTGTTACAAGTTTCTTCTGTGCTGAAGTTAAAGCATCATAAGATGCTCTTGCTTCCTTAATTGCTGCTTCACTTTCTTCTGTTACTGTGCCAATTGCTGCAATCTTTTCTGTTACAAGTGAGGCATAATACTCATCTTCACCTTCATATTTAATCTTAACTTTATTAAGATTCCAGTATCCATCCTTACCTTCTGTATAAAGCTTGTAAGATGTTAATGCCCAAACTGCCTGAATTGTAGCATACTGATTTACTTTTCCACCTTTAAGATATACGAAAGCTCCATCATTTTCACTGTAATAGCTCATTAAAGCTGTTAATGTGTTCTTATATTTTGTACCAATTGTTGTTGTTACATCTTTGTTTAATGAAGTTAAAGCAAGTACAACCATTGCTGTTGTGTTTGCATTTCCATAATCATAATTTGCGTCAGCTTTTGATTCAATATAAGTTAATGCTTTTTCAATGATTTCTTTTGCTGCTTCATTATCCTGATATCTTCCAAGTGCCTGAAGAACCATTGCTGTTGTATCCACATCTGACGAACCCTTTGCCCAGCCGATACCACCGTCTTCATTCTGGAATTTCTTAAGTTCTGCAATAATCTTCTCTCTTGACCACTTAGCATCACTTGGAATTACTGTATTTCTTGCATCAAGTGCCAATAAAGCATATGCTAATTCATTTGCTCCGTCAGACAACCTTTCACTGTTGTAAATTAACTGAGCAATATTTACACCGTCTACATTTGTTATGTCTCTGTTTATAAGTGATAAAACAAGAGCTGCCTTTTCCATGTCGGTAGGCTTTGTTCCTTCTACTGTCCAATTCTTGCTTGCCTCTACTACTGCATCATAGTATTTATTGGCTTCCTGAATTGTAATAGATTTTCCTGCTCTTGCAAGTGTATAAAGATTCCATGCACCGTTAATGTCATAATTTTGGTTAACATTCTTTTCTGCATATGAAAGGAATCCTTCCAATCCCTTATTTGTAAGAGCTGTCAAATCAGGTGCTTCCTGTTCACTTGCTTCAACCTTTATTGTTAAAACAACAGGTTCTACATTATTTGTTTTATCAACGGGTGTTCCTGTAGCTGTAACTGTGCCTTCACTTAAGCCGTATACGTAATAATCTGTGCCTGGAAGCCAGTTATTATTATCAGGTGCACTTTCGTCCCTCTTCCACTGATAAGCTGTTTTTCTCTCAATTTTTGCAATTCCATCTGTAGAATATGTCCAATTAAGTTCCGGTTCAGTAACACTATAACCTTCTTCAGATTTTTCACCTGTGAAAGTTAAGTTAACTGCTGATTCTTCATTAGCCTTAATTGTAATTTCTTTTTCATCTGTTGTTACAGATGTTAAAGGATTTAAATATTTGTATGTTACATCTTTTGAACCTGAAACAACATTTTCAGTTCCATTTGGATTTGTGTCCTTAATAGTTGCTGTATATGTAACTGTTCCTGCCTTGTATGGTACATAACCAATAACCATACTTGGAACATATTCACCAATAGTTTTATCGCTGCTTTCAATTGTGTAATTAGCTGCATTAGTTGCGTTTGCCGGATCAACTATTACTGATGAATAATCAGGTACAAAATCCTGGCCGTTAGTGCTGTTAGCATTTCTGCCGTGAATTGTTACGCTGTCATTAATTGCAGGTGTAACTGATTTTACTGCCACGTATTCTGATGTTAATGTTACGTCTGCCTTTAAGTCTGTGCTGTCGCTATAAATTGCAGTAATTTTTGAAGTCCCTGCTTTTTTAAAGCTAAAACTGTTTGAACCCGGAATATTCTCAATAAAACTTTCATCATCAACTTTTAATGAAAATCTTCTTGGAGAAATTGCTACAAACTTGTCCTCATTTTTGTATTTAACTTCCATCTTTACAGTTTTAATTTCTGAACCCTGAACTGTAAATTTTCCATTTGTAACATCCTGTCCGTCAATGTATACTTCTATTTCTTCAACATCTTTGTTATATGCTTTAAGGTTTAATGCAGCTACTACTTCTGAACTGCCATCTTCCTTAGTTTCAGTTGCCTTAACAACTGCTGTGCCTGCTTTGTCAACTCTTATTACTCCACCATCAGAACCAACCATAATAGCTCCGCTAGGTTCTACACTTTCATATGACCATTCAATTGTGCTTGTTGAAGGTACTCCTTCTAAGCTTAATGAACCGGCAATATTAGAGCCGTCAACGTCGTTGCATGAAATTTCTAAATTCTGATTTTCTACTGTAGCTACTGTGTTGTCAAACTTAGTAAACTTAACTGTGTATTTGTTTGCAGGTAAAGTACTTCCCGGATTGTAATCCTGGCTTTTACCAAAATATGGATAACCTGTATTTCCGTTTCTTCCCCAGCTTACACCGTTTTCGCCCCTATTTTCATTTAAAGCACTTACAAAATCTAAAGATTTCATATAATCATTAGTTTCTGAATATGAATTAACAAGAGCACTTTCAGAAATAACACTGTTGTCTAATGTTTCTAACCAATATGTATTAATTAACTGTCCTTCTCCTGCAGTATCGTTAGTTCCGTACTGATTAAAGAAAGCACCTGCCTTGCCTTCACTTACTGAATAGCTGTTAGATACAATACCTGCATCTGTTAATCTTCTGGCAAAACCGCAAGTTCCTGTTCCTGAAATATCTGTATAACAGTTAATAATTGCACCTGACATGTTGCTTCCAAGAGGTCCCTTATATCCCTGACCAACATTCATTGTTCCTGTAAAATAAACATTCTGAATTATACCATCTTCACTTACATTTGAAAAAATTCCATCTGAAATGTTTTCAATTTTAATAGAATGTCCTTTTCCGTCAAGAACACCATTAAAGTTTTCCATGCTAAAATAAAAATCATCTTCTGTGTTTTTAACTGTAATATCATTGTCTAAAACATAATATTTTCCACTTGAAGCTGTAATCGCATTTAAATCTTTTAATGTTTTTATGTGCGTAATCTTACTGTCATCTGTTGGCAATGCTACAGGCTTAGTCGGTTTATTATTCTTTAAATTGCTAATTGCAGATACTAAATTATTTGTAGCTTTTGTAACCTGTGATTTTGTTGCATTGTTATCACTATTAACTTTAATTGCTTCTGCTAAAGCTTCCTGTAATGCATTCCATGACTTATCAGTATAGTCAGCCTTTGTTATCTTCTGAGCAACTTCAATCTGTGCTACTAACTGAGTTTTGTCAACAATATCAGATGGTACTGTTAAAACAGGCAATCCATTATTGCTTCCATCAGTTGGTAATGACCATTCAAAGCCTGTGTCAGTAATGTCTGTGTTTAATTTTTCAATTGCATCAGAAGTTTTCAATTCGGCTTCTGTCATTTTTCCACAGTTAACTTTTTTAGAAGCTGTACCACTGTATTCCATTGAGGCTGGTGTATGTCCTGCTGAAAAATAGCAGTTAGACATTGTAGACTGGGCTGATGAACTTGTATATGCTATTCCTCCCATAGAATAGTCACCAAAGCTTCCTGCAAAATAGCAGTTTGAAATCGTAGAACCTGACATTGTTCCTACTAATCCACCTACTTCTCCCCAATCTGTTGTTGCTTTTATTTTTGCAGTTGAATAACTATTTACAATTGTACCTGAAACAGTATTTGCCATACTTCCTGATTCATCAGGTAATGTAATTTCAGAAGTACTTGTTACTCCAAGGTTTTCGATTGTTCCTTCAACCTTATCTGCCAAATATGTATCTGCCAATGTGATTGTGTGACCTTTTCCGTCTAAAGTTCCTTTAATGTCTTTAATATACTGACCTGATTCTAAAGTAATATCATCAGTTAATGCATAAACATCTCCCTCTTCAATTACTTCAGGTAATTCTGATGCATCCTTGATTGTGTAAGGATCCTCCGCAGTACCCTTTCCATTAACACCTACTGTTGGAATTGTATAAGGATATGCATTCCAATCATCAATAAAGTATGCAGTTATTTTTTCCCCATCTTTAAGAGTATACTGAGGCATAACTACATTAGGATCAGGATCTGCACCATTTATGGCAAACATCCAACTACATGCATCACCGTTAGAACCACTTCCAAGAACTGTTCCGTCAGGCTTTGTAATGCTGTTTAATCCATTCCAACTATTTTTTTCATAACTATATCCATTGCTTTCCAATGCCTTCTTAAAAGCATCATCAGCAGTTGCCCCTTCGTCAACTGTAAATTTGTAGTTTACAAGCCAGTTCTCGAAACGGGTATGTGCTTCTGTTCCGTGAACGCTGTCGCCTACTACTGTTACAGATACAGTTATCTGTTCCTTAGTTTCAGACTCTTCTGCCTGAACACTTGTATTTGCAAAAACATTTACAGTATTAAACTGAGCAAACATAAGTGCACATACTAAAACTAAGGCAACGCCACTTTTCCAAAGTTTTTTCATTCTGTTCCTTATGATGTAACTTTACATCATCTCTCCTTTCATTTTTCCTTTTTTAACACCACTGTTTCCTATCACTTATTAAGTAAAAAAATCGGGACACAACATTATTGTGTCCCGGCAAAATCAAAACTCGCGTAACAAACCTTCAGATTCAATCTGAAAGCCTGTCTTTAAAAAGCTTATAACTTGCCATTTGCAATTACGTGTGTAAATGGAAGAAATTCTAAGCAGGTCTCCTGACTTATGCAGTAACGTTTTTTCTACCTTCTCATGCCTTGGCACAATGGTTGACTTCTATATAAAAGCCACTGAAAAAACTACACATTTACAGTAGCACGACTGTACAGGTCTCTCACCTGTTTCCCTCTTAGCTCTAAAAACAGACTTTAGAGAACTTAGAATCGTTGTGTTAAAATCGGTGTTATTGTACCACGTTTTTTATAAATGTTCTAGAGCAAATAATAATTATTATCTGCTGTTCTATTCATTTACTCTTCATCTCCCCATTTAAATTTTTTACTTTTATTTTCTTTTTTACGAACATGTTTTTTTATTTTACTGTCTTTTAAATAAAACGATGGTCGTTTTGTCTAATCCGGAATTAGTAAATCTATATTATTTTCCAAGATTTGTGTTCAATACAGACTCCATCTCCTTACTGCATAAAAGAAAAACGAGACGACCAGAGTCGTCTCGTAAAAAGTCTAACTTTTTGGGGTCACCTCAATATTCAAATTGATCTCAGACTTTTTTATGTTCATATTATAAGCGTGTTCCAAGATTATTATCCTACCTTTATACATGCACAGATGAAACAAAACCTTTTAACACTATAATCTTATAAGAATATATACTTCAATACGAATAATACTGCTAATACGTATAATAAAGGTTTAACTTTCTTTCCTTTACCTGTTACTAAGTTAAGTAATACGTATGAAATGATTCCTACTGAGATACCTTCTGAAATGCTGTAGAATAATGGCATTGCAATAATGCAAAGGTATGCAGGAATTGCTTCTGTTAAGTTATCATCTGTAAACTTAATATCTGTAACAGCACCAAACATAAGGAATCCTACCATAATAAGTGCAGGAGCTGTAGCGAATGATGGAATTGTAATGAATAATGGTGAGAAAATCATTGCTATAAGGAATAAAACACCTGTTATTACTGATGTAAGACCTGTACGTCCACCTTCAGCAACACCGGCTGATGATTCAACGAATGTTGTTGTTGTTGATGTACCAAGGATAGCACCTACTGATGTAGCAATAGCATCTGACATAAGTGCAGGTTTGATTTTTGGTAATTTACCATTTTCATCAAGCATTCCTGCTTTTGTACTTACACCAATGATTGTTCCCAATGTATCAAATAAATCAACGAAAAGGAATGCAAATACAACGATGATGAAGTTTACAATACCTACTGCCTTAAAGTCAAGATTGAAACACTGTCCAAATGTATCACCTAAAGCTGAGAAGTCAAAACTTACAAACTTAGTAGGGATAACTGAGAAAAAGTCCTTTCCATCAGGAACGTAAATCTTTGTAAGTTCGCAGATGATTCCAAGAATCCATGTTGATACGATACCAACAAGAATTGAACCTTTTACTCTCTTAATATAAAGAATTGCTGTAATAAATACACCGATAACTGCTAATAATGCACAAATACCTGCTGTATGGAAATTCTGTGTAAAGTCTGTAATTGTAACAAGTGTTGATGAATCAACTACAAGACCAGCATTCTGTAATCCAATGAATGCGATGAATAAACCGATACCTACTGATACTGCTTTCTTAAGATTAACTGGAATAGCATCAAAGATAGCTTCACGAACATTTGTTAATGAAAGTATTATAAAGATAATACCTTCAACAAATACTGCAAATAATGCTATCTGCCATGAATAACCCATTTCTCCACAAACTGTGTATGCAAAGTAAGCGTTAAGTCCAAGACCTGCTGATAAAGCAAATGGAAGATTAGCCATAAGAGCCATACACATTGTACCAATAAATGATGCAAGACATGTTGCAATAAGAATAGCTTCCGGATTCATTCCTGAAGCGCTTAAGATGCTTGGGTTTACAGCAAGAATATATGCCATAGTCATAAATGTTGTAACACCCGCAACTACTTCTGTTTTTACGGAAGTGTTGTTCTCTTTGAGTTTAAATATTTTTTCTAACATTTTCCTCTCGTATAGTTTCCTATACTTTTCCTTTCTATAAAATATATTTGCTAGCGCAATCTTTATTATAGCAGAGCTTGAAACAATTTTCTACAAAAAAAATATATGAAGAAAATGGGAAAAATTATACATATCTTATAAACACCGCAACTACTTAATCGGAATATCAAATATAAAGCTTACGTCTCCCTTGCCTTTTTTTGCACAAATGTTACCTTTCTTTTTTAGATTACTTTTTAATACTATCTTTTTGATATTACCTCTTTTAATCTTATCGTTCTTAATCTTATAATTTTATTTTTTAATATTCTACTACCCTTACCTATATTAAACCTTAAATATGTGTCAGGAATGTTAATTTGTGGTAAAAAAGTTAATTACATATTTTCCAATCTGCATAGTAATTTGTTTATTCCTTGAATTTGACTAATTATTTTTATTATTTTCATATGTTATGGATTATAATTTTTGTATTAATTATAATATTTTTTATATTTATGTGTTGTTGTATAATTACTATTATAATTACACTATATATTTTATAAGAATTTGGAGATTTAAAATGATTGATTTTGAAAAAACTAAGCTTATTCTTGCTTCAAACTCACCGAGACGAAGCGAGTTACTTAAACAGGCGGGATATGAGTTTGAAATTATAGCTTCAAATATGGATGAACAAACTTCTGAAACTGAACCGGCACTTGTTGTTAAAGACCTATCTCTTCAAAAAGCAACAAACGTATTTAACAGTATTATGAAAGTTGTTAACCTGTCTCTTGACGCATACGAGGGTGTTTCACTTATGATTATCGGTGCTGATACAATCGTTGCAAAAGACAACCAGATAATGGGCAAACACAAAGATCATGACCAGGCATTTGATATGATAAATCTGCTTCAAAATAACACCCATCAGGTATACACCGGAGTCAGCATTATTCTCTATGATTTTGAAACTAAAGAGAAAAAAGTTCACTCCTTCCACGATTGCACTGACGTTGAATTTTACCCGATGACTGACAGTGAAATCAATTCCTATATTGAAACAGGTGACTGCTATGATAAAGCTGGAAGTTACGGCATCCAAGGCTCTTTCGCCATACACGTTAAAGGAATCCACGGTGATTACAATAACGTTGTAGGACTACCTATTGCAAAGTTATATCATGAATTGGAGGAAATGTAAGTAAAATAACATTATACAATTAGCCTATCACTTGGTTTTCATTAAGTGATAGGTTAATTATCTTTTATATTTGATTTATTTTATATTGGGTTTATGCATTTAATTTATTACACCAAGAAAGTTTTAATTATCTTTTCAACATTTCTTGTATCCAATGGGCAACTTTGTGATTCATATGTTTCAATAAGATTATCTCCAACTATAAAATTATTACTTATATAGGAATTTTTCTTTTTTAATGCTTTAATTATGTAATCTTTATTATCCATCATCCCATAATGTTCCCAATAATACTCTTTCCTTGTTGCTACATTTAATACTTTAAAATCTGGTTTTACATACCCATATCCCTTTAGATAAAGTGGAACTTCATAACAATAAGGTATATTCATCATATTTAATTTATCTGCAATAATTTTCTCTGATTTCGATTTAACACTTTCGCCTTTTTCAGTCAAAATTTCTATATCTTCTCCTGCTTTTATGCTATACACATACTTACTTGCCTTTGCTATTATTTTCTCCTGCTTTTTATACCAATCACATATATATGCCATATCATCTTTGACATACATTTTAATCTTTTCTAACTTAGGTTCAGAAATCTTATTAACCACATCTAATACTGATTTTTCATTATATTTCTTAACAAATTTTTCTATTAATTTCCTTTGTTCACATATAGTTTTTAATACTTTCTCTGTATATTCTCTTTGAATTAATTCCGTAGCAAACTTATCTTCCGATTTTTTAAGATATTGCCAATCTGTCTCGCTATCCTTCTTCCAAAAAAATTGACAACAATTTTCTCCTCTTCTTTTTGCATAAATTTTGCCTTCCGGTAATTTTGTTAACTCTTTCAATGCATTCTTCTCAATTGCTGATAATTCATCTAACTTATCTTCAAGTTCTTTTCTAACGTAATCTTTTCCCATGCAATCCCCCCTATTTTTATAATTTTGTTTTTTTCATTACATAACGCTATCATAAACATTGCCATTAATACCTTTCGATCAATTTATAACTACTAATTATAGCCAGTATATGTAATATTTATCTTTTATGTAGCTTTTTTTATTTCTTATGTTGCATTAATTATATTCTTATATGAGTAACATGTCAATTACTATTTTTTATAATAATTCAATTCTTTCTTATTTGTACTATATAGATAACTTTTCCTCTGTATGGTACAAATTTCCACATACGACTTATTCAATTCTTCTTCATCTGTACCATATGAATAGTTTTTCCTCTGTATGGTACAGATTTCCACATACGACCCATTCAATTTTTCTTCATCTGTACCATATGAATAGTTTTTCGCCTGTATGGTACAGATTTCCACATACGACTCGTTCAATTCTTCTTCATCTGTACCATATGAATAACTTTTCCTCTGTATGGTACAAGATTTCCACATACGACTTATTCAATTCTTCTTTATCTGTACCATATGAATAGTTTTTCGTCTGTATGGTACAGATTTCCACATACGACTTATTCAATTCTTCTTCATCTGTACCATATGAATAACTTTTCCTCTGTATGGTACAGATTCTCACATACGACTTATTCAATTCTTCTTCATCTGTACCATATGAACAACTTTTCCTCTGTATGGTACAGATTTCCACATGCGACTCATTCAATTCTTATTCATCTGTACCATGTGGATAACTTTTCGCTTATATGGTACAGATTCCCCATCTAAGCACAAAAATTTTCCACACTAACTCTCTCCTTCCACGCAACCATATTCATATGGGGCAGATATTGAAAAATTCAATAGTAACAACCATACAATCCCCGCTAACAACACAAAAATCCCCGCGTATTTCGACGCGGGGACTAATATATCAACTATATATTATATTTGATTATTTATTAGCTTCTGCTGCTTTGATAGCTGCTGTAAGCTGTGGAACGATCTTGTTTAAGTCTCCAACGATACCATAATCAGCTACGTCAAAGATTGGAGCATCTTCATCTTTGTTGATTGCGATGATAAGATCTGATTCTTCCATACCAGCTACATGCTGGATTGCTCCTGAAATACCAATTGCAAAGTAAACCTGTGGACGAACTGTTTTACCTGTCTGTC
>OGZW01000829.1_pt1 | contig 24981 bp, 28 predicted proteins | sample 1577001 | NCBI WGS metagenome assembly OGZW01 (sample SAMEA3541519, study PRJEB24748) | human gut metagenome | biome: human gut; feature: human-associated habitat; material: faeces | place: China | collected 2012 | reverse complement strand
GCATCATTATTTCCTTCTAAAAGTCCTAGAGCTTTAATGATCCTTTCGTAATTTTCAGTAGTGGATGTTATTTTAATAGTGAATTTATCATCATTGAAATTAGTAGAAACTGGACATTCAAGCTTAACCCTTGCTAATCTTTCTACATCATCAAGTTTGCTCTTGAATGCTTTTTGTTCTTCGGTCAATTCCTTTTTCTTGTTTGTTGCATATTTTTTACGTGAGCCATTCTTTAATTGAGAAGAAAGAGATTCAAATGCAACTTGAATTGTTTCTTTAGGAAGATGAGTTTTTGAAACAATATAATCATACTTGTTAATTTCTTTTCCTTTATTAATCAGCTCTAAAACTTCTAAAGCGTATTTGAATACTTGATCTTCCAATTCTTTTTTTAATTCTCCAACTTTCATTTTTCCTAATCCTGTTGATTTAGTAATTTCTTCTCTAGCACGACCATTGAATTGTCCATTTAATTTTTTTAGAGCATAGAGTTGATAACCTTGAAGAAATAAAGCTTTTTTTTGAAAGTCAGTTTCAAATTTTCTATACCCGTTGAAATCCATTATTAATTGTTGTTCTTCAATTTCATTTTGTGGTTTAGGAATGACGATACAGTTGACATTTTTTTGTATATGTCCTGCTCCATCCAATTCTTCAGCGTGTTCAATATTATATCTAACTGCTTTTAATCTCTTGTGTCCAGAGAGTAGGGTATAGTCACCATTTTCATTTCTATAACAAGCTAAAGTATCAATTATTCCTTTTGGATTGTGATAAATCTTATCCGCAAGTTCTTTTACTTCTTCATCCGTATCAAATTGAGGATTTAACGGATTAAGATTTAACTTATTAATATCAATCATTTCAACTTTATGTTTATTTTTTAGATCATCAGCAAAATCAAGATTGCTTGATTCAAAACTGTCAAAACCATTACTAAAATCGATCATAATTAATTTCTCCTTATTTGTATGCCACTACATCATCAGTAAAAACATACGTCATTTTTGTTTTTATTTTTTTTTCAATTTCAAAGGCATTAGTGTAACAGTAGGTACAGTTATAATCAAAATCATAATATCCATCTTTTATGACATTAGTTCCCAGTCCTAAAAAATAATGAAGATAGATATATTGCTTTTCTACTGCACTAAATCTTTTAGATGCAAAATCAAGGAATTGATAGACATAAACATCAATTTTATTGGTTTTTTCTTTTAGTTGTTCTCTTTTTAGATTTACTAATAAAGTAAGATCAGTTTCTTCATTAATTTCATAAGCATTGATTTTCTTGATTTGATACATCTTACTATTGAGAGCAACTTTAATCATTTGTAATATAAAGGTAACTCTTTTTAATGTTTCTTCATTATCTATCAATTCCATTGTTAACCATCCTTTCTATATGATTTTTTCGATTTCATCTACGACTTTTTTGGAATCGTATCCAATGTTTAATTTACTGTCTATTAAATATTGGTTGTTCATTGAAGCTTCACTTGCTGGTTTTCCTCTATAGCGTACATAGTTATCTAATAAATAGTCTCCAGCATAAGTTTTAAATACTTTGTAAAGCTTTTTGTTGACTTTGTTATTATCAAAAATTGAAAACATAAATTTGAAATTTAGATTTAGATTGTTCTTCTTTTCTATGTCTAGCATATATTTGTATGTATGCATAAATCCCTTTAAAGAACCCTTGTCGCTTTTCAAAGGTATCAATACTAGATCACTTGCATAGATTACACTTGCAATGATTAAGTTTTGGTCAGGTGGACAGTCAACAATTATGTAATCATATTCATCTTGAACTGGTCCTAATGCCTGTTTTAATTTGTTGATTGTTCCGCCAGTCATTTGTTGAAGGATAAGTTCAATTTTTGTTCTTCCTAAATCAAGCGAAGAGGGAATGATATCCAAATTTTCTACATCCGTTTTCATGATGTAGTTTCTAATGTTTTCATTTCCATCTTTAAATACATCAGTCAATGTATATTTGATGTGATAATCTTTATATAGACAACCATTTAAAGATTGCATAAAGAACATCATTTTTTCATCACTTGATTTTTCTTTGAAAAAATCTTGTTCAGTTACATCTAGTAATTTATCTAGAAATTCTTCCTCAATATTGTTTCCAATGTTAGCTACTATATCAGTAGCATTTGCTTGTTGGTCGGCATCAATAATTAAAACTTTATGTCCTTTGTCAGCTAATCCTTTAGCGATTGATGTAGAAGTAGTAGTTTTTCCAACTCCACCTTTTTGATTTGTTACAGCTATTAATTTAAACATAGTTCTTTTCCTCTTTTCTTTCTAAAATTTTTGATTAAAGTTTTTACATATAAATTTAATTTGATTTTCATTTAATTCAGTCCATTGGTTGTTTTCATCAATTCCACAAAAAACAACATTTCCTACTAGCGCTGTTTTGTTGATACCACCATGTAAGATTTCAAAGTTGTATTTTTTGTCGTTTATCTTTCCATTTTCATCAATTAACATAGCAATTCTTTCATCTTTGAAAGGTGATACATTGATCATTTCTACTGTATGACAATTTAGTAGTTTATAAAGAGTTGTTAATTGCAGATCATTGACTGTTAATTCTTTTAATGATTCCTTTGGCTTCTTTACTAACAATTCCATTTTTTCTTATCTTCCCATTCTTTAAGTTGTCCATTTGCTTTCATTTGTCTCTTTTCTCTTTTAAGCTCTTTAATGATTTTTTCTTCAACATCACCAGTTACAACGTGCCAGTCACGACCAAAGCATTTATATAGTTCTACTTGTTTGATTGTTTCTCTTTGCAACAGTTCATTATCACAGTTAATAAAGAAAAATACTTTTGTTTTATCATTTCTAACCATTACGTCATAAACTTCTCTCTCTTCCATATTCTTCACCCCCTTTCAAAAATACGCATGTTTCAGGTAAGCATAAGGATAATATCATCAGTGCTTCTTTCTTATTTTTATAGAAAGTTGACTTTGAGATATTTAGATTTTTCAAAATGAAACTTATTTTATGTGATTCTAAGTAGTAATAAATGATGATGTACTTATATATGTAATCCAGTTCATTGATTTCATTTAGAATGATACTTATGTATGTCATTTCCTGTTTTTGCTTATCAAGTTTTTTGTTAAGATAAGCAGTTTCGCTACCAGTTCCACCTGTAGTATTTTCAGCCTTTAATATCGAAGTCGTTTTAATTGAAATTGGTAGGGTAGGTACATTATCAAGTTCAATTCGTATATCATGATAGCTAGTGACTAAATGATGTGGATAACGATATTCGATTGAATCACTTACATATTTAAGCGTTTGCTCAAGGATTTTAAATGTTTTTTCTCCTAATGTGACATCTAACATTTTTCTAACTCCTTTCCATCTAATTCTTTTCTCTATGCTTTATTTTTGTTTGTTAAAATTTTTAGGATTTAGAAGATGGTATTTATCAAATTCTTCATCCATAGTTACCTTTTTTGCCAGATCCTGTGCCTGTTTAAGATTAGTGTGCGGTACAAATCTATTTAGATTGACTTTTTCAAATTCAATTTCAATTTGTTTTTCCAGTTTATGAAAATCGCTTATATAATCTTTAACTATTTGAGAAAGTCCGTCCTGTTCTTTGATTTTCGTATACTTTTCAGCACCAGAAAAGTTGTAACAAATGATGATTTTTTCATATTTATGCTCTATAGCATAAGCAATTGCCTCTAGTACTGCGGTTAAATATCCAGCAACCTGATATGTTTTTACTTTTTTTTCAGCACTTTCTACTCCACCAATAAAATCAACTGTTGTATATTCTTCTTCGAGTAATATTCCATAGCCACATAATTTTTTTTGTTCGTTATAGCTGGATGCTACAAATGCTTTTAATTCTTTCATAATGTTTTTACTCCTTCCATAATTTTGAGAAAGTATTAATTAATTGTTCAGTCCATTCGATTCTAGATTCTGAAGTACCAAGTTTTCTAATGCCTAGATATGCTCTATAGTTGTAATGATTATAAATATCTTCACAGTAGGTACAGTGATAACATTTGTTACATTGGTAGCATATGTGACAGTCGATACAGTCAACACAGTCATGACAATCAATACAGTTAAGACAGTTGACACAGTTGGAACAGTCGATAAGCGTTTTTGAATATTCAAGAGCTTCATCATATGTATATCTTTCTTTTGACCATTTGTTTTTATAACCATCAATCCAATATTTATCCGATTCTTTCAATGATTTTTCAGTTGATGATTGTAAAGATATATCATGGTTTTGAATGACAGTTGTTTCAGTAGGGAAAACATCAATAAACCAATCTTTAATCATAGATTCGATATATTCTTCGATTAAAGAAATATTATCTTTCAATGATGTTTCAGACTGTTTAGTTCCTAGATAAATAGAACTACCACTTACTGGTTCTTTCCATTTAGAAAGATAAATAAGATTGTTGATTTTATAGATCAGCTTATGAAACTCCCTTTCACAGTCCTTCCAAATTTTTCCTTGCATCAACGCTTCTTGTATATCGGTCATAGATTGATTTATCCTTGTAATCATTTGATTTTTTAAAGCTAGTTTAGCTTTACTTATATAATTGATTTGTTTGATCGTCACCTTTGAAAAGAACTTGATTTGTTGTTTCCAAAAATCACGATTTAACAGCAAATTTGCATATTCAACAGCTTTCAATAACCTTTTATGAAATAGGTGGAATGATGTATATTTAAAAATTTCTTTTTCAACCTTAGATACATAGAAAGTTTCTTTTAGGACTTTTCCATTCCTATCTCTTTTTACATCACCTTTTTTATGTACCAGCTTTGCATCTGGATGATCTGGTCTACATAATTGCTTTGTATTTTGGTTGTAATAGTAATCTCTTTCATATTTAAGGGTTTTTTCCTGTTTTCTTTTAAAGTATTTTCTAGTGAAACATAGAACTCTTATATAATTTCCTTTACCTTGTTGATAGAACTTGTAGCAATATAAGAAGCTGTCTAATTTAAAGCAAGGGTTTAAAGCCAACATGAATTTCTTGATAAATTCATGTTTCTTATTTTCTTTCATACCAATAGGAATCATAATTTCTAATGTATGAGCGTAGATGTTTGTATAGACTTTCTTATCTTGTTTCTTTCCATAGGTATAACTATGTTTGTCTTTATAGTCACATTGATGAGCTATTACTGTTCTATAGTCCTCTCTATTGCTATAGATAGGGGTAGTTTCTTCAGCTAACCACTCATAGAGTGCTTCTCTGGATTTAATTGTTCTGTACTTTACATAACCGCCAGCCGAGATCATCTGTGCCACTCCTTCCGATAAATCAACATGAAAGCTTTGCTTTAATGTTTTTTTTACTTACACCACCAACAAAGCCAGATTTTGAGGTGTAATTATCAACTTTTCTGAAACAAAAAACACATCCTAAGATGTGTTTTATATTAGATATATCTTTATTTATAGGCTGTAGTTTCAATCATGAAACTATCCCCATCACTCGCTCCATGAAGGAGCTAACACACTTACTATGTAGGTGTGTGTTTTTTATTAAAATGATGAAGTATGATGCAACTTAGATGTAAGGTGGAAATTGAGGTGATTCCATGTATAAAATATTGATTGTTGAAGAGGGAAAACGATTAGAATCAATGTCAATGAAGTTATTGGAATTGATTGTTTTAAAAAAAACAATATTTTAAGGTGTATAGGATTTCTGCAAAAGTTTTTTTCCAAGGAATTGAGGATACAGTGGATTTATTGATGAAAGAAAATCATATTCGATTTTCTACTATAATTGAACCTGGAGAGCTCTCTATTGAACCGGATTTGATAAAAACGGTGTGTTTAAATTTACTTGATAACGCCCGTAAAGCAGTAGGAGGAAATGCTAGAATAGCTTTAAAAGGTCATCCAGTAGAAAGGGGGTATCAGTTTATAATTGAAGATAATGGTTGTGGTATGGAAACAAATGAATTAAGTAAGATCAAAGAAGCATGAAGAAGTGTAAATACAGAATGAAGTTTCTGCTTGCTGTCACTTTATTGATCATTATCCCATTAGTTCCATTAACAGTTTCTAAAATACAAAATAATCAATTAATTGGACATCTTCAAGTTGAAAAAATAAAAAATGAGAGATTAGATGTTTAAACGAGTAAGCTTTCGGTTGTTAAAAAATCTAGGCATTTTGACAGAATTTGATTTTAATGAAAATTATGTATGTTACAACTATACAGTGAAACGATATAGTAATGTTTTAGATTCTTAAAAAAATGTATGTGTTTATCAAGTGGGTTTTACAAATGAACAAGGATTTTTTAATGCTATAAATGATGCAGATACACATTTGATATATCAATATGATTATTACAATAAAAAACATGGCGATAAAGAAAATATAGAAATATATACTTTTGGAAGAAAACATTTAGGTTTAACTGAAAAAGAAATACATAAATATTTATTTAAAATGGGTGATAATCAAACATATATTACAGATAGTTCTAGTTATTGATACAACTTTGATACTTCTTTGGTGATGTTTCTACGCATCTTTTTTATACACTGAAAAGTGTAAAAAAGATGCGTTTTTTATTGAAAGGAGCACAAAACGAAAAAAATGAAAGTATTAGTTGTTGTGTGGGTAATTGGTGGATTGATTACAAGTTTATTTTTTTAATGAGTAAACAACTTCAGCAAAATAGTAATCAATTGTTTGCTGCTAGTAAAATCAAAAACAAACAAGAAAATTCAGACAATAGTGTTAATCACGATGAATTGTTGACATTGGTTAATTATGAAAATAGTCTACCTGAAAATTGGTAAGTTGATTTAGTATCGTTGAACAATGGACAAGTAGTTGATCGACGAATTTATAAAGATTTAATGGAGATGTTACAAACGACAAAAAAAGAAGGTTTAAACTTACTGATTTGTTCTTTCTATCGAACACAAAAAAAGCAAGAATATCTTTATAAAAACAAAGTAAATCAATACTTAAATCAAGGATATTCAAAAACAGAAGATTTAGATAAAGCTGTTTTTTTGGGTAGCAAGATCAAAAACAAGTGAACATCAATTAGGTTTAACAATAGATATTGTCTCTATGAAAAATCAACGTCTTGATCCTAGTCAAGAAAAAACAGCCGAATAACAATGGTTGATTAAAAATAGTTGGAAATATGGTTTTATCCTGCGGTATCCAATAAATAAAAATAGTATTACTAAAGTAGGCTATGAGCCATGGCATTATCGTTATGTTGGAAAAGTTCACGCTAAAAAGATCAATGAATTAGGAATATGTTTAGAAGAATATGTAAAAATGAATAAATAAGTACATAATATTATAAATAGAGAACTACCGAAAATTTTATCGGTAGTTTTATTTTATCCATTTAAGAGGTGGGATTTGAATATATTTTTGAAGGAGAAGAATGAGAGAATACAATTTTTTATTATATTTTACTAATCTTCTCCTTTTTTTTGTTAAAGAATCTTCATGGAAATTTACAAGACACATTTGAGGAAAAAGCGCATAACATAAAAGAATTTGTAGATCTTTTGAAGTGAGATTATATTCATTGATTATTTGTTCTAATTGATTGATTGTGATTGTATTGTTTAGATATAAATAGAAAATATCATGAATGCATAAATTGAGGTTTATATTCTCTATAAGATAAACATCTTCATATGAATGAATATTTTTATGTTGATAGGAGAGGTTAATGGCTGTTGTGGACAAGAAATAATGATTTAAAAGTTCGATAGAAAGCTGACAAAGAGTAAATAGAGAATAATAGATGATTTGATATTCTAGAGAATTTAAAGGTGTATAGATAAGAATAGATTCATAATATTGAATCCACTCTTTTTTTATTTCTTTTATTGTTTTTGTTTCTTGAGGGATGAGTGATAGGGAAATGATTTTTTGGATATCTAGAGGAATGCTTTGTACTTGATAAAGGATGTATCCTTGAGAGTTTTTTTGTTGGTAAATATTATTAATGATTTTAAAGGGATTGATTTGAAGTAAAGAAATGTATTTTTGATAATATAAAGGAAAAGGTTTATTTGTTAAATAATAATGTTCATCTTCATAAGTAAATGAAAATTGATCTTCTAAAGGAAGATGATAATATGTTTTTAAAATACTTAATTTTGATACCATGAGGGAACCTCACCTTCAATGACTTCATAAACAAGAGGAATCGTATAATTTTCTTTAAAATGTTCATGATATAAGGGAACAAGAATTTGTAAAACAATTGTAACATTTAAATCAATAGAGATAGCAAGATGATTGATCCCATAATTTTTAATTTTTTTATTAATATTTGAAGAAGTTAAAGAGAGTGTTTTATATTTAATGGAAAAAGATGGACCTCGATCTTGTAAGAAAATATTATTGGTAAGAGAACCGATAGGTATACGTGCAACAATACCTTTTTGTTGATTGATTTTTAAGAGTTTTTTATTGTATGGAGAATGATTGTTTTCTTGGTAAGAGCCTTCTTCAAGCTTTAAAAGAGTTTCTTCAAGATTATTGATGTAATTAGAGGCAATATCATTGATATAATTCATTTGAAAACTAATGGAATTATTTTCTTTTTTATAGAGTTTATGTGTATCTATTTTTTGAGTAAATGAAGTATGATTGATAAGTATCTGAATAAATTGATTTATTTCTTTACTGGCAATATTTTCAATTCTAGGGGTCATACGATTTGAAAAAAGATAAGCACATATAAAAAGTGAAAGCATAATTAAAATATATTTTTCTTTTTTCATCATATCACCATTATAAAATATGTAAAAAAAAAGAAAGTAGAACAAATCTACTTTCTTTGATTTTAATAACCAGGTTTACCTAATAATTTGAACATATTTTTCTTATAAACTTCAACACCAGGTTGGTTGAATGGGTTTACTCCTAAGAAGTAAACTGACATAGCACATGACATTTCGAAGAAATAAACCATGTAACCAAATCCATAAGCATCCATTTTATCTAATGAAATAATGATGTTTGGTACATTACCAGTATTAACATGAGCATCGATTGTACCTTCACAAGCTCTTTTGTTAACATAATCAACTGATTTTCCGGCTAAGTAATTTAAACCATCTAAATCATCTGGATCACTTGGAATAATCATATCATTTTGTGGATTTTTAACTTCGAAGATTGTTTCATATAAAACTTTAGAACCTTCTTGGATAAATTGTCCTAATGAATGTAAATCTGTAGAGAATACAGCACTATGAGGTAAGATACCTTTATTTTCTTTACCTTCAGATTCACCGTATAATTGTTTCCACCATTCAGCAACATTGTTTAATTGTAATTCATAAGTTACAAACATTTCTGCTGAATATCCAGCTTTATTTAATAATTGTCTTGCTACACCATAACGATAAGCATCATTTGTTTCGATGTTTGCATCGTTATATTTAACCATTGCATCTTTAGCACCTTTTAACATTTCATCAATATCGATACCAGCCATAGCGATAGGGAATAAACCTACAGCAGTTAATACTGAATAACGTCCACCGATATCATCAGGTACAACGAATGTTACATAACCTTCATCAGTAGCTAATTTTTTAAGAGCACCTTTTTCTCTATCAGTAGTAGCTACGATTCTTTCACGAGCTCCTTCTTTACCATATTTCTTTTCACACATTTCTTTGAAGATTCTGAAAGAAATAGATGTTTCAGTTGTTGTTCCTGATTTAGAAATAACATTGATAGCGAAATCTTTACCTTCAATGTATTTAGCAACTTGCTTAATATAAGTTGATGAGAAAGTATTACCAACATAGATGATTTCAACTTTGTCATCAGAATATAAACCGTTGATTGCTTCAATAGCAGCACGTGCTCCTAAATAAGATCCCCCGATACCGCATACTAATAATACGTCTACTTTTTCTCTTAATTTAGCAGCAGTTTCTTTCATTAATTGAACTTCTTCTTTGTCATAGTTTTCTGGTAATTCAACCCAACCAAGGAAATCGTTACCAGCACCTGTTTTGTTTTGAATCATATCATGAATTTCTGCTACTTTTTCTTTGTATGATCCTAAATCTTCAGCTAATTTTGCTTTTGATAAATCTAATGTGATCATTTAGTTTTCCTCCATTACACCTTGTTTTAACCATTCTTCCATTGCTTGAGCTAAAGGTAAAAAACCTTTAGGTGTTTCTACAATTGGTTTTCGTGGATTTTTATAGACGAGTTTCTTGTCTTTTCTTCGAAAACGATTGTCAACAGCTTTCAAGCTTAATTTGGCGTGATTGCTAGAATGATCAAAATCAATGACTTTTACTTTAACAATATCATTAACATGAACATAACTGGCAATACTTTTAACAAATTTATCTGATATTTCTGAGATATGAATCAATCCTGTAGAATTATCAGGTAAAAGAGCAAAAGCACCATAAGGTTGAATACCGGTTATTTTAACATCAATGATATCCCCTCGTTTGATAAGTTTTGTCACTTGATTTCACTCCTTGCGGCACTATTATAGCACAATTTAAGCATATGTGTTGTATTTAATAAGGAAAAAATATAAAATATGGTAGGATTTATATGATATACTTAATAAGTAAAAAAGGAGTTTGCAAAAATGGAAAATATTGAAGAACAAATAAAAAATGTCATTCATAAATTAAGACCTTATCTACAAAGAGATGGTGGAGATATTGAATATGTTGATTTTAAAGATGGGATTGTTTATGTAAGAATGCTAGGAGCATGTGCTGGATGTACCATGATTGATGAAACATTAAAAGATGGTGTTGAACAAATTTTAATGGAAGAAGTACCTGGTGTTTTAGAAGTTCAAAATATTTCTAGTTCATTATAGTACAAATGTCTTGCATTTATAGAGAGTTTGTAATATTATGTTTTAGTCGTTGAATTCATCATAAATTTCAATTTATGAAACACACTTATTTTAGGTGATTAAATTGAATGATCGAAAAGAACAACAAATCAAAATCGCTCACATTTTGAAAGAAATTGGTTTGGAAGATGAACTCATTGAGAAAATGACATCATTAAAAAAAGAAGAATATCAATAAAATAAAAAGGACTCTTATTAAGAACCATGAGATGAAGATCGATGAAGTGGTGGCAACCCTATATGTTAGAAGGTGCCTTTACTGAGCAAGTTTATTCTTGAACAATAAGAGAAAGCTTCCTAACGGCTTTCTCTTTAGGAAGCTTTTTTATTTGTTATTTAAGGAGGAAGAAAATGAAAGAAAGAATTTTATTTACGTCAGAATCTGTATCAGAAGGACACCCTGATAAAGTATGTGATCAAATCAGTGATGCCATCTTAGATGAATGTTTTAAACAAGATCCTAACTCACGTGTTGCGTGTGAATGTTTTGCAACAACAAATTTAGTTGTCATTGGTGGAGAAATTACTACAAATGCGAAAGTGGATTATGAAGCTGTGGCAAGAAATGTTTTAAAAGAAATTGGCTATGATGATGAAGCTAAAGGAATGGATTATAAAACATGTAAAGTTGAAGTTGTCATGGATAGTCAATCAAGTGATATTGCTCTTGGAACAAATGAAGAAGTTGGTGGAGCAGGAGATCAAGGTATTATGTTTGGTTATGCGACAAAAGAAACAGAAGGGTATATGCCTCTTGCTATTTCAATTGCGCATCATTTAGTTCGTTACGCTTCAACTTTAAGACATGATGGGACTTTTAAATGGGCTAGACCTGACATGAAAGCACAAGTGACAATTGATTATACAGATGAAAAACCAGTAATTGATACTATTTTAATGTCCATTCAACATGATGATGATTTTGATGAAGTAGAATTTAAAAAATTCGTTAAAGAAAACATTATGGATGCCGTTGTTAAAAAATATGATATGAATACAGATTATCGTGTTTTAATCAATCCTACAGGACGTTTTGTTATTGGTGGTCCTCATGGAGATACAGGACTTACCGGAAGAAAAATTATTGTTGATACATATGGTGGATATGCACGTCATGGTGGGGGAGCTTTCTCTGGAAAAGATCCAACTAAAGTAGACCGTTCGGCTGCTTACATGGCACGTTATATTGCTAAAAACGTTGTTGCGGCTGATATGTGTGATGAACTTGAAATCCAATTATCTTATGCAATTGGTGTAAAAGAACCAACATCTATTTATATTGATACAAAAGGAACTGAAAAAGTACCTCATGATGTGATTCTTGAAGCAATTAAACAAGAATTTGATTTAACACCTGCCGGAATTATTCATACATTAAATTTAAGAACACCAATTTATAAAAAGACAGCTTCTTATGGACATTTTGGTAGACCAGAAGCTAATTTACCTTGGGAACAGTTAGATAAGGTTGAAAATTTAAAAAAATATATGTAGAAAAAGGCTCATGAATTGAGCTTTTTTTATTTTTAATATTTTTTCAAGAGATAAAAAGTTATATTAAAGTAGGAATTTAAGAAAGTTTATAGTATAATAAAGGTATCAAAAGGAGGAATTAATTATGAAAATTACATTAAGAGGAAAGAACATTGAAATCACAGAAGCAATTGAAGAAAAAGTCGGTGAAAAATTATCAAAATTAGATAAATACTTCATTGTCAGTGAAAATGTAGAAGCCAAAGTGCTTGTAAGAACTTATCCTTACGGACAAAAAATTGAAGTGACAATTCCTACTGAATATGTACTTTTAAGAGCAGAAGTTGTGGATCAAGATTTATACAATGCAATTGACTTAGTTATCGATAAATTAGAAGGTCAAATTAGAAAGTATAAAACTAGATTAAACAGAAAATCTAAAGATAATAAACTTGCATTCAATTTAGCATCAATTGAACCACTAGATGACGAAGAAGAAGACGTATTAGTAAAAACAAAAACAATTACTCCAAAACCAATGGATATGGAAGAAGCAATTATGCAAATGGAATTAATTGGACATTCATTCTTCGTATATCGTGATACTGAAACAGATGCTATTAGTATTGTATACCGTCGTAATGATGGAGATTACGGTCTTATCGAAACTGAATAGGTATGATGTAAAAACACTAACCAACTATAATAGGTTAGTGTTTTTTGAGACAAATTTGAAACAAATTTGAGACAAAATAGCTTAAAAAATGATGTATAATAATAGTGTAAAAAAATAGTCCAGAAAAACTGGGCTATTTTTTATATAGATCACCTTGATAAACATCAAGTTCTTTCATTTTTTTATCAATATCATTTAAAATAGTTACCTTTTTAATGGACCATAAAGGAGCAATTAAATCATCGATTTTACCATCACCAGTCAATCTTTCGATAACGATTTCAGGTTTAATGTAACGAAGTTGTTCTACTACGATATCAATATATTCTTGACGAGAGAGCATGTTAAATTCATGATTTTCATACATTTGTTGAAGTTTTGTATTTTTAACAACGAATAACATATGTATTTTAAGTGCTTGAATATCTAATTGACCTAAGGTTTTAGCTGTTTCAATCATCATTTCTTTTGTTTCAAAAGGAAGACCATTGATGATATGGACACATACTTCAAGGTTATATTTTCTACATAATGCTAAACCGTCCAAGAATTCTTGAAAAGTATGACCACGATTAATAAGTTTACTTGTTTGTTCATGGATCGTTTGTAAACCTAGTTCAATATAGACATCTTTTTGTTTATTGATGGTACTTAAATATTGAACGATTTCTTCATTTAAACAATCAGGTCTTGTAGCAAGGGCAATTCCCTTAACATCTTCTTTGTTTAAAAAAGAGGCAATCATTTTTTTTATTTTATCTAATGGACCATAGGTATTTGTATTGGCTTGAAAATAAGCAATATAAGCACATTCAGGCCATTTTCTTTTCATAACTTGAGAGATTGTTTGAAATTGTTTTTCTAAATGATCATGAACATTTCCAGCATAATCTCCAGATCCTGATGAACTACAGAAAATACAACCACCATAGCCTTTTGTTCCATCACGATTAGGACAGGTAAAATCAGCATTTAGTGCAACTTTAGCGATTTTTTGATGGTATTTGTTTTTTAAATAATAGTTATAAGTATGATAACGTTTGTTATCTAAAGAGTATTTAAATTGATTCATTTTATCACCGAAGCAATTATAACATAAGGAGCAAGAAAATGGGATTAGAGTTAAAGAATGTCACAAAAAAATTTAAAACAATTGAAGGAGAAAGAGTTGTTTTTGAAAATTTGAATATTCATTTTCCTGATTATGGTTTGATTGCTATTACAGGGGAAAGTGGATGTGGAAAATCAACACTTTTACAATTAATAGCAGGATTGGATCAAGACTATGAGGGAAAGATTCTTTTTAATCAAGTAAAAATAGAAGATATTAAAGATTATCGACAACTTGTTATTAGTTTTGTTTATCAAAATTATCAGTTAATTGATTATTTGAGTGTTAAAGATAACTGTTTATTTTATTGTCACTTAAAAGGAATAAAGGTTGTAGAAAAACAGTTACAAGAATTATTAGAAATCTTTGAATTAAATGAACTAGTAAATCAAAAGGTAAAGAATTTATCAGGTGGGCAAAAACAACGCGTGGCCCTTATTCGTGCTTTATTATGTTCAAGTCCTATTATTTTATGTGATGAACCGACAGGAGCTTTAGATGAAATAAATCGTCAAAAAGTTTATCGTTTTTTTAAAAAAGCGAGTCAAAGACGCCTTATTCTTATTGTTTCTCATGATCAAAAAATTTCAAAATATACACCTTATCATTTGAATTTTGAATGTTTAAAACATCATTATGATTGGAACCATCAATTATATTCACGTTATGAAATAAGAAAAACAAAATGTGGATTATTGTTTAAAGAAATGATCCAAATGATTTTAAAAGATAAAAAGAAATGGGTGATGATGTTTGTTTCACAAATTTATATGGTACTAGCAATGACGCTCATTATTACTGGTTTAGAAGGATTTAATGGTTATTATCAAAAACAATATAATCAAGCAATGAATAATAATTTAGTTATGATTCAAAAGAAAAATCAAGAACCCTTTAAAGAAAAAGAAATAACAAAACTGAAAGGAAAATATCAATATCATTTAGATATAGGAAAGATTGAAGGCCTTAAAAACTTTCAATCTTTTTCAATTAACAAAAAAACAAAGCAAAATGAAGTTTATGTCAATCACGCTTTAATTACCGAAATAAAACAAAATAAACTTATTTATAAACTTAATCATCATCAATATACATTAAAAATCAAAGGAGTAATTCAAGATGATTATCAAGAACCTGTTCTTTATTATCATTCATTATCCAATGAAATAGCCCTTCAATGCATTGATGTTTCAACGTGTATTGTCTATGTTAAAAATCATAAATATATGAAAGATTATTTAACGCATTTATCAGTTCAATATCAAGGTATAGCACCTATTTATGAAGAATATGAAAGTTATTTTAAAGTTATTGATCTTTTTAAAAAGGTTAGTCTTGTTTTTATTTTTTTAAGTTTTATGATTGCAATCGTTTTAATGGGATATATGGTTTTATCGATGTTTTATGAAAATCAAAAAATATATGCCATTATGCTTGCTAATGGTTATCAAAATAATCATTTAGCATTTTTTATTTTAAAAAAAATAAGCTTAATGATGATTTCAATTGGAATAGTTTCTTGTTTGGTTTCTAGTGGAGTTTTAAAAATCATTTCATTTTTTGATATTTCTAAAAAGATCTGGGGCATAAACCATTTGTTTGTTTTACCAAGAGAGTTTCAATGGCCATTTACGTTATATTTCTTTTATCTTTTGGGATATATCGTGCAAGGAATTTTATTAAGTCTATTTATAGTTTTAAAGATGAAAAAAATAAAAATGTATGAGTGTTTAAGGGAGGAATAGGATGTTAGAAATTAAGAATGTAACGAAGTCTTTTGATCGACCTTTATTCAAGGAGATGTCTATGACATTTCAAGAAACAGGGATGTATGTCATTGTTGGTAAAAGCGGTAGTGGCAAATCGACACTTTTAAATATTTTAGGAGGTTTGGATAATGAGTATCAAGGTGTGATTGAAATTGATGGGCAAGATATTCGACAAATACCACATTATATTAGAAAATACATTGGTTTTATTTTTCAACAGTTTTATTTAATAGAAGAAATGAATGTTAAAGAAAATGTAAATCTCATTTCGTATTTTAAAAGAATAATGATTTCTAAAAAAGAATATTATTTAGAACGTTTAAAAATAAAAGACTTACAACGTTATAAAACAGCAATTTTATCTGGAGGTCAAAAACAACGAGTCGCTATTTATCGAGGATTTATTGCTAAGCATCCCATTATTTTATGTGATGAACCAACAGGTGCTTTAGATGCAAAAAATAGTGAAGAAATTTTTAAAATATTAAAACAACTGTCTAAAGAAAAATTAGTGATTGTTATTAGTCATGATGAAATACTTGCTAAAAAATACCATGATTATCTCTATGAAATAAAAGATTATCAATTAAAATTAATTCATCAAATTCCAATAACTCAAAGAAAAAAACAAGAAGAAAAAACAAGTAAAAGATCTTTTTTACAATTTATATTGAAAGAATTGAAAATGACGTGGAAGAGTTCTTTTATTGTTGTACAAGTTTTATTTTTAGCACTTTTAAGTATTTTATTGACCCTTTCATTGACTCAATCAACACAAAAACAAATTCATCAACAATTAGAACAAATTATTCCTTCAACAACCATTATGTTAAAAAAGAAAAATAATCAAATGATCAAGATGGATGATTTGAAACAAATTCAACATCCAGCAATTCAATACCGTTTTTTACAAAATGATCAGGTGGATTTTTTAGGAATCTCTTTTTCTAAAAAATATCAAACGAAAAAAACACTTTATATTTCTGATTATATTCAGCAACCACAAAAGAAAATTCAAGGAAGAAAGATAAAAAATGCTCAAGAAATCATTTTATCTAAGTCTACTTATGAACAACTTTTATATTTATCGCATCAGAAGAATTTAATAAATAAAGATGTATATTTGTTTTTTGAATATCAAAATAGAATTTGTTTTTATAAAGTTAAAATTGTAGGGATTGAAAATAAAAAGACTTTAATGGAGACCGTTTATTTTAATGAATATGCAATGAGTCAAATGTTAAAAGAACTTTATCAAATAGAAGTAGGGCAAACCGCTTTTTTACAAGTGAAAGATAAAAATATTTTAAAAGATTTAAAAAATAAATATCCTTTATATCAATTTAAACTTGCAAATAGTTCATTATCTTCAAGCATCGATGAAAAATTTCAACAAATTGAATGGATCCTTTATTGTTTTAGTTCTTTAGCAGTTGTAACAGCTTGCTTTTTATTAGGTGTTGTTTTATATTTGATGGTCATTAAAAGAAAAAAATATTTTGCTATTTTACAAACATTGGGGGCTTCATTATGGCAGATGATAACTCTTGTTTTGTGTCAAGGTCTAGGTATTTCCTGCACAGCATTTATAGAAGCAATGATTGTTTTAAAAAAGTTATTTATTTTTGCTAATCAGTTGATTCAAAAAAGTATTTCAGATTTGATGGATGAATTTTTTGTTATACAAAATAATGTGCTTTTAGGTGTTTTTATAGGAGTACTTATTTTAACATTATTATGTTGTTTGATCCCAATTAAAAAAGTAAAACAGATAGAAATTATAGAAGCTTTAAAGAGTTAGGGAGTTTTTTATTGCATAAAGTATGTGATGTGGTATAATAGAAAAGCAAAATCAATGAATAGGAGTACTAGCAAATCCCCTATATTTAGAGAGTCAGTGGGTGGTGCAAACTGATTATAGTATTTGTGAACTCGCCTAGGAGATGTATTTTTGAATAAAGTAAAAAATATCGTAGAACTGCGTTAAAGTTTTGAGGTGCTAGAATTTTATTCTAGAACTAAGGTGGTATCGCGTTGAAATTGGCGTCCTTAGATAAGGATGCTTTTTTATATTTAAGGAGGAAAAATTATGCCGTTCGATCACACAAAAATAGAGCCAAAATGGCAAAAATATTGGGACGAAAACAAAACATTTAAAACAGATTGTTATGATGATTCAAAACCTAAATATTATTGTATGGATATGTTCCCATATCCATCTGGAAATGGTTTACATGTAGGACATCCTGAAGGATATACTGCAACAGATATCGTATCAAGAATGAAAAGAATGCAAGGATATAATGTATTACATCCAATGGGATTTGATTCATTTGGATTACCTGCTGAACAATTTGCAATTCAAACAGGTCATCATCCTGCAGAATTTACAAAGAAAAATATTGATGTTTTTAGAAAACAAATTAAATCATTAGGATTTTCTTATGATTGGGATCGTGAAATTGCAACAAGTGATCCTGAATATTATAAATGGACACAATGGATCTTTACAAAATTATATGATCAAGGATTAGCTTATATTGATGAAATTCCAGTTAACTGGTGTCCAGAATTAAAAGCCGTTCTTGCAAATGAAGAAGTTATTGATGGTAAGAGTGAACGTGGAGGATATCCTGTTATTCGTAAACCAATGCGTCAATGGGTTTTAAAAATCACTGAATATGCAGAAAGATTATTGGCTGATTTAGATGACTTAGATTGGCCAGAAGCTACAAAACAAATGCAACGTAACTGGATTGGTAAATCTATTGGGGCAAATGTTGATTTCAAAATTGATGGAACAAATAAAGTATTTACAGTTTTTACAACACGTTGTGATACATTATTTGGTGCAACATACTGTGTTATGGCACCAGAACATCCATATGTTGAAGAAATTACAACCGAAGCACAAAAAGCAGATGTTGAATCTTATAAAGAAAGTTGTGCTAGTAAATCTGACTTAGAAAGAACAGAACTTAATAAAGATAAAACAGGTGTCTTTACTGGAGCTTATGCAATCAATCCAGTAAATGGTAAAAAAATCCCAATTTGGATTTCTGATTATGTACTTGCAAGTTATGGTACAGGAGCTATCATGGCTGTTCCAGCACATGATGATCGTGACTATGAATTTGCTAAAAAATTCGGTATTGAAATCATTCCAGTATTAGAAGGTGGAAATATCGAAGAAGAAGCTTATACAGAAGATGGTGTTCATATTAACTCTGAATGGCTAAATGGTCTTGGAAAACAAGAAGCTATTGATAAAATGGTAGATTGGTTACAAGAACATCATTGTGGACAAAAGAAAGTATCTTATAAATTAAGAGATTGGTTATTCTCAAGACAACGTTATTGGGGTGAACCAATTCCTATCGTTCATATGGAAGATGGAACAATGCGTACAGTTCCAGTAGAAGAACTTCCATTAGAATTACCAGCAACTAAAAACTTCCAACCTCATGATAGTGGTGAATCGCCACTTGCTAATTGTGAAGATTGGTTAGAAGTAGAAATTGATGGACAAAAAGGACGTCGTGAAACAAATACAATGCCTCAATGGGCTGGGTCATGTTGGTATTATATTCGTTATATTGATCCACATAATAGTGAACAAATTTGTGATCCAAAATTATTAGATAAATGGTTACCAGTTGATTTATATGTAGGTGGAGCAGAACATGCGGTATTACACTTATTATATTCTCGTTTCTGGCATAAAGTTCTTTATGATTGTGGTGTTGTTAAATGTAAAGAACCATGGCAACGTTTAGTACACCAAGGTATGATTTTAGGAGATAACAACGAAAAAATGTCTAAATCAAGAGGTAACGTTGTTAACCCTGATGATATCGTTGCTAGTCATGGTGCAGATTCACTTCGTTTATACGAAATGTTCATGGGACCACTTGAAGCATCACTTCCTTGGTCAACAAATGGATTAGATGGTTCTCGTAAATGGTTAGACCGTGTTTATCGTTTAATGATTGAAACTGGTAAATTATCTGATGAAAATGATCATAGTTTAGATCGTGTTTATCATCAAACTGTTAAAAAAGTAACTGATGATTTTGAAAAATTAGGTTTCAATACAGCTATTTCACAAATGATGATTTTCATTAATGAATGTTATAAAGCTGAACATGTTTATAAAGAATATGCTGAAAACTTTATTAAAATGCTTTCATGTATTGCACCTCATATTTGTGAAGAAATGTGGCAACAATTAGGACACAATGATTCAATTGCTTATGAACCATGGCCAACATATGATGAAAAAATGTTAGTTAGTGATACTGTTCAAATGGGTATCCAAGTTAATGGTAAATTAAGAGCTAAAATTGAAGTTGCTAAAGATGCAGATGATGAAGCTGTTAAAGAATTAGCATTCCAACAAGAAAACGTTAAAGCACATACTGACGGTAAAAATATCGTTAAAGTAATTGTGGTTAAAAATAAAATTGTAAACATTGTCGTTAAATAAAATATTACAAATGTTTAAGTAGAGATACGTTTCAAAAACTTTGTAAAATCAAGCTTTTTGAAAAAAGTGTCTCTACTTTTTTATTTGCACATATTTCTATTTTTAAGGCCGATTGGTACAAAATTGGTACAGTAAAGGAGTCATTTTGTACCAATTGGTATTACGACATTTGTGCAACATTGCTGTGAATCCATTTTGTAGTTTTGCAAACTGTATTAAAACACTTCTGACTGCTTAGGTTTTCAAGCAGCTTTTTTTGCAAAAAAGGAGTTAATAAAGCATTAAAACATTAAGAAGATCAAAATTAAGACTATTTAGATATCATTCTATAAGGTTAAGGAAGATTTAAAAGCAAACTTTAATAAATTTTGCAAATATAATAGACACTTTATCAATAAGTGTTGGTTTTACAACCGTAATGATTATTCTGCAAAAGTTCTTTTAACATTGACTAAACTAACGATAGGTAGTAATATAACTAACGTAAGGAAGTGAATGGGTATGGAGAGGAAAGAAGAAATTATTCAGGCGACACTTATGTTAGCGTCTAAAAATGGAATAGACAATGTTTCAATGTCACAAATAGCGACGCAATTAGGGATAAAGAAACCATCATTGTATAATCATTTCCGTTCGAAGGATGAAATTGTAAAGGCAATGTATGATTATTTAAGAACACAAGCAAAAGAAAAACTAAAAATAACGGATCTTGATTATGGAAAACTTGTCAAAGATAAAAGTCTAGAAGAAGTTTTAAAATTAATGGTTCATAATTATTGTAAGATGAGTACACAAAGTGAAATGTTTTCGTTTTATAAAATCATTTATTCCACACGCACTACAAATGTTGTGGCTGCTCAAATTATGTGTGAGGAAACAGAAAAAATGATTTTAGCAACAAAAAATCTTTTTTATGCATTACAAGTTCATCAAAAAATATTTGTAAAAGACATTGATCAGGCAGCTATCTCTTTTACAATGACAATACATTCTTTGATTGATTATCAATTAGATAGGAAAAGTGCAGGAAATAAATTTAACGAGGATATATTAGATAATTATATTTGTTGGTTTAGTAAGGAATTTGGTGGTAAAGATGAAGAAAACATTGATTAATTATTTAGGATTTTTAGGAATTATATCTTTGATTTCTTATACTCTTGCTGTTGTTTTTTCACCATTTGGCTATCCTGGATATAATTGGATGTCTCAAGCGGTAAGTGATTTAAGTGCACAAAATGCACCTTCAAAAATGCTTTGGAACCAGTTGTCTTCTTTGTATATGCCTTGTGGAATTGTATCTATTACATTGGTTTGTGTTTTTATTCAACAAAAGTTGAATAAAACGACAAGAAGAGGTATTTATCTTTTTGCTTTAATGAATTGGCTATCATGTGTTGGTTATACGTTATTTCCACTTTCTAAGAGTGGCAATGCAGGAAGTTTTCAAGATATCATGCATATTTATGTTGTTACGACTTTGGTTATTTTACTTTCGCTTATTTCTCTTGTGATGATTATTGTAGGTGGGTTACATTTGGCTGAAAATAGAGCTTTAGCGTTATGGGCATTGCTTGCTTTAATTTTTATGATTTTAGGAGCTATTGGCACAAAGAGTGTTCCGCGTGCTTTTTTCGGTATTCCGGAAAGATTTTCAGTCTTCGCAGTGACAGGATTTAATGCTGTCTTGGGAATTTATTTATTTAATGGGTTTAAAGGAGAAAAAGATGCAAACAAAAAATCGAGGTCGTAAAGGGTATACTTGTTATATAGAAAAATAATTAATTATAGATAAAAACTATTGAAATAATAATTTTTATCTATTTTTATTTATGTAAATAGGATTGTATAATTTCTAGGCAAGGAGAAAAGAGAAAATGAAAAAATCTTATTTATATTTAATGACAACATTTATGCTATGGGGGAGTTTATATGTTGTTAGTCAATTTGTTTTAGGAAAGATTCCTACATTTACAGTTGCAATGTTTCGTTATTTGATTGCATTTATTGCGATAAGCTTTATATCTTTAAAAAGTAAGAAAGAAAAGATTGAAAAAAGTGATTATAAATATTTCTTTATTATGGGATTTATTGGTTATTTTATTTCTGTGGATTGCCAATTATTAGGAACAAAGATTGCTGGTGGTTCAATGGCTTCTTTGATCAATTCTCTTAATCCAATTATTATCAGTGTAATGGCAATGATTATTTTAAATGAAAAACTGGAAATTAATAAAATTATTGGAATTATTCTTTCACTATTTGGTGTTTATATGATTATTGGAACAGGAGCCAATATTGAATTTATTGGTGTTCTTATTTCTTTCATTTCTGTTATTGGTTGGGCTTTTATGTCTGTTATTTCAAGAAAGATTTCTAATAAGTACAGTGCGCTTACTCTTACAAAAGTTTCAATGCTTATTGCGACAGTATGTAATATACCTGTTTCTTTTTTAGAAATTCAAGTAACACATCCACTCATTCAAATTGATATAGGTGCCATTTTAGGAATTTTATATATGGGAATAGTATGTACAGCCTTTACAAATATTTTATGGAATAAAAGTTTATCAATACTTTCTGCTAATACATGTAGTGCTTTTTTTCCTATTCAAACACTAACATCTTCTTTTTTAGGGGTGCTTGTTTTTCATGAAGTTTTGACAACATCCTTTATTTTAGGGTCAACATTTATCATTATTGGTGTGTTGATTAGTTTACTATTTCAAAAACGTACTCGAAAAGAGGAAGAAGTCTTAGTATAATAATACTAGGTGATGACAATGAATTTATATCAATTGCGTTATTTTGTAACGCTTGCTAAAGAGGAACATTATACAAAAGCCGCTGCAAAATTACATATTACACAACCGAGTTTGACTCATGCAATTCATCTAATGGAAGATGAAATAGGATTAAGTTTATTTGAACGAAAGGGAAGAAATGTTATTCTTACAAAATATGGACATCTTTTTCTAAAAGAAATAGAACCCATTTTATTACACTTAGATGATTCTATTGATACAATGAAAGAAATTGCTCAAGGAAAAGAAACGTTAAATATTGGTTTTGTTAGAAGATTAGGAATGAGTTATATTCCTCAACTAATCTCTTCCTTTCAAAATGAAAATATTTCTTTTCAATGTCATACGGGTTTTTCTTATAATTTGATTCATCAATTAAAAGAACATCATTTAGATGTTGTTTTTTGCTCGTATGTTGAAGATCAAGCTCTTGAATTCGTCCCTGTAGTACAACAAGAATTTTATGTGATCGTAAGTTTAAAACATCCACTTGCAAAGTATGAAGAAATTGATTTAAAAGAAATAGAAAATCTTCCTTTCATTACTTTTACTAAAAGTAGTGGAATTCGTCCTAGGATCGATCATATTTTAGAAAAGAAAAATATTCATCCATGTATATCTATGGAAATAGAAGAAGATGAAGTGGTAGGTGGTTTTGTAGGACATGATTTAGGAATTGCTATTGTTCCTGACATGGCTGTTTATGATTTATTGCCAATTAAAAAAATAAAAATCAAAGACTTAGAAGATCAACAAACTTTTTATATGGTTTATTTAAAAGAAAACGAAAAATCAAAAGCATTTTATGAATTTATAAACTATGTAAAAAATGTGATTTATTATTGAATCGAAAGCCTCTTTTCTATAATGAAAAGAACCTTTTTTATAAGAATAAAAGTATTAAACTACAAATGTAGTGGAAGAAGTAATATGGAATATAAATTAATTGCCTTTGATATGGATGGGACATTATCAAATTCTAATAAACAAATATCAAAGAAAACATAAGAAGCAATTGTAAAAGCAGCTGAACATAATAAAACTATTATTTTAAATACAGGAAGAAATCCTGCAGAACTTGAAGAATTTAATAACACTTTACCAGAGATACGTTATTTAATTTGTATTTCAGGAGCTCTTGTTTATGATTTAAAAGAAAATGTTGTATCAAAAAGTTTTGATGAGGATACTTAAAAAACTATTAGAAATTATTTGTAAAAATATTAATAAGGGAAATGGTTTAAAACATTTATGCCAAGTTTTAAATTTACCAATTGAACAAACAATTGTGGTTGAAGATGCTGGTAATGATGTAGAAGCTCTTAAAGTCGCTGGCCTTGCCGTGGTTATGGATAATGCTATTGATGAAATTAAACAATATGGGGATGTTATTGTAAGTGATTGCGACCATGACGGATGTGTAGAAGCAATTAAAAATTATTTATTAGAAGAGTAACGAGAGTTACTTTTTTGTGCTAGGATAATAAATAAAGGAAGTGTTTTAGATGTTTAAACAACAAAAGAAAATGACAGTAATGGATTTTACAGGAATCTATGAAAATGAAAATTTTTATAAGCATAAAAATATTGAATGGCTTGATTTTCGTGGATTGCAAGGAGTTTATGGCTATTGCAGTCAACAAGCAAGAAAAAGTATTGAAGATAAGATAAAGTCTTTACAACCGTATCGCTGAGTAAGGTCAGGTCAATGTCTGCATCCATACC
>OGZW01000825.1_pt1 | contig 25019 bp, 19 predicted proteins | sample 1577001 | NCBI WGS metagenome assembly OGZW01 (sample SAMEA3541519, study PRJEB24748) | human gut metagenome | biome: human gut; feature: human-associated habitat; material: faeces | place: China | collected 2012 | reverse complement strand
CGCATTTTGGGTGCGAAACATAAATCGAATGAGTTCTCACCTGTTTTTTTAAATTCATAAGATCCTGGATTGCTAATTGGTTCTGCTGTAATTGTATACTTGGGATTATAGCACCACTCATACGTATATGAAGTTGTAACAGTATATTTCACTCCTATTTTTAGTTTCATTGTACCCTTGTTGTCTTCAGGAGTCGGGTTATAATCAATTTGAGTTTTAGCCGGATTCAATTGATATAATTCAGGAATAAGAACTTTATCTTCAAAAGAAAATCCATTCCAGAGATTTTTATTTGTTGCTAATCCCGATTCAGGTTGCATAATAGAAGTATCATATTCACTAGAATGTTCTAATCCAACCAAATGCCCTATAGCATGCATCAAAGCATACTTCTTTTGGTCTTTAGTCAATTCTGACCAGTATTTATATTTAGAATTTACATAAATATAATCGCCCGCTTTTCCACCTGTAACTCCCTCTATACGAATCAATTCCGAAGGACTCATAGAGTTTACATTATCTTGAATTACAATACTTACTTTATGACGTTCATGAGGAGTATTTGTATCAAAATAAGTACTAAAATGCAGACAACATTTACTCAATTTATTCCATTCTGCTACAGCCTCTTTAAAAATAGCCTCATTACCATATTGGTTATCGAAAAGTGACAGATGCATTCGATAACATTCAGGTTCTATCCGTCTTTTATAATTCAAACGTGCTTCAGGTTGTTCACGTAATTCTTGTAATCTTGATTTCTTAAAAATAAGTTCCGACTCAACCAAATAAAAAGAATCACAATCTACTATCGTTATGGTATCATACCCATGAGCTGCTAATATTGCTTTATCAGCCTCAAGAATAGAAGAGTAACTTCCTAATCCTCTAGTTTTTATTTTCTCGGAAGTTATTTTATCTTTAATTACCAACTCCTCCAAATTACTAGTACATGAAACACAAAAATAAGTCAATAAACAATAGAGTAAAAAGCTCATCATATTTTTATCATTCATAGCATTATAATTTTAAAGTTAATTATTTATTCACCAACGAGATAGTTCGATACCACTTATACTCTCCTTCTATTGCCCCTTCTCTCCATACTTTCAATTGATATGGCTTGGTTACAAAATATTTGTTTAAAGTAGGATTGTAAATTCTTACAGCAAAATTGTATGTTCCTTCACCACCATATAGTACTACAACAGTCGCATACCAATCAGAATTAAATATTTCCTTTGTAGATTCACTCGCAGGTACAGGTCTATATATCCAACGTCCATATTCATTCCATTGATAGACACCTCTCGGTATGACTATCGGATATTCAGAATCATAATTTACTATTGATATGTATGTATTAGACAAAGGACATTTATCACTCTCCCCGATACATAATAATTCACTTAAAGGTACTGTTTTTTCGTAATGGTTTGAAAGTATAATATCCCAACTAGTTATCACATTATCCACGACTTCATATTCTAATTTACTTTCAGAATCATCATCCGAACAACTACTTATTAATCCTAACATTCCAATGAATATGATTAATTTATATAACGATTTATTCATCATAATATTCCATTTTGTTTCTATTCATTTATGAAGCAAAATGGGGATGCTCTCACTAACACCTTATCGAGAAGCATCCCCTTTAACTTAAGAGAAAATTTATTTCACAAGAGATTTAGTCTTACTAATATAAGTTTTCTACTTCCGGCTTGTTGTAAATGAGCGAGCCAAAAGTTCCCGCAGGGCGTTTCAAAGGTACAGATGGTACTCTAATGATTTCATCTTTTGAAGAACGTGTCAAACCAGTTCTTCCACTACGTTTCACCGGTTCTCCTGTAGTCGGATCCACCCCTTGAACATCGCATAGTGCCCAATACAATGGATAATTAAAATCAAAATTGTCCCAATCTCCGAAAGCATAAGGGAATACATTATCAATATCATCTTCATAGCTTGAGTTTTGATTATTCAACATGACATCCGGGTCAATACCGTCAGCATAATCTCCCCAGTCTTTTGCATTGAAAGAACGGAAAGTAATCGGAGCAAATTCATAATATTTATTTCCATATTTATATTCTTGCACTTCCATTCCTACGTTCTTTCCTTCCGTGCGGCTACCAAATAATTTCACAGGAAAATCTATGCCTCTTAATCCACTAATTATCAATTCACTGGCGGAAGCCGTTTCTTCCGAACAGATGATTCTTACAGATTTAAGATTTAGATCATCACCATCTCCAAAACGGATATATTCATCTGCACCGGAATTACGTTGCATTCTCATAAATACATCCGAACGATGTGATGTACCAGCGATAGAAGCGGCTAAATAACGAGCTAATTCAACAGAACCTCCATTGTTAAAACGTAAATCCAAAATCAAATCTGTGATGCCCTCTGCCTTGAACTGTTGAATTACATATTTCAAGTCTTCCGCAAAATTCAAATCAAAACCTAGATAAACTAAATAACCGATATTGAATTTATTCTCTTTTTTGTCTTTGATAAACATTGAATTCAAGATAGGACTATTATTGTAACTACCAGTGGTTAATGTAGTAGTACCATCCACCAAATCATAGTCGCCCCGGCTTTCATCAAGGATTTTACGTCTATAGCCGATCTTAAAAGTTTCACCTCCACCTGCATAAAACAAAGTGCTCATATATTGCTGGTAATTACTCTTATTCAAAGTCGTACCATTTACAGCAACGATTACGTCACCCCGTCTCAATCCGGCTTTTTGAGCAGGAGATTCTAGATATACATATCCAATGGCTAATCCAATAGTAGTTTTATCCGGCATGTAAGAAGAGAAAAACGTTCCAAGCCCCGATCCTACAACACTTGTTGCACGAGTATTTGCACGAGTTCTACTGGCACCAGTTTCCATAATATAAGAATAGATATAACGCTTGCCTGCATTGACTGAAAATGCACGATAAGTTCCGCCATCCTCTATATTGGTTTTCATCGGTAAAAGATAAGTTGACAGAAAATTATCATAAGAAACCGATGCATAATCTACATCTAGTGTATTATATTCTTCTTTAAAGAGATAATGTTCCTTCAAATATTTATCCATATACTCATTAAGAGCTAGATCTTCTGCCGCTCCGGATCCTCCTCCTTGTGTGATAGTACATACTGTAACAGGAGTTTTATATCCCTCCACTTGTACAACCACAGTCAATACTCGCTCTTTTCCAGATTCGTTTTTATTAATTTTCACCTTTACTCCCCCTTTACCGGCAGCAGAGTTACCACTGGTATTAGTTATAGCAGCCCAATCTGTTCCTGTAGAATATTGTAAAGAAGGAGTCCATTTTCCTGAAGCCGTAAACGAAATCTCAACAGTCTCTCCATAAATAGAAATCGTCTTTTCCGTTTCAGTACCAATCGCAGTGATTCCATTATCAGTATCACCGACATCTCCCCCGTCGTCGCTATCCGAACAATTACTGAAAGTAATCAGACACAAGGCAAGCAATACTATACTATAAAAGCTATTAAATAAGTTTTTCATCTATCATTATTATTAAATTAGAAAAATTAAAAAGATTATTGTGCCGGAGCTTCTACTACGGTTTTAGAAACCTCATAAAAACGTCCTTCTTCATCCATCCAGGTTACATTGATATTAGTAGGTAATGTTCCGTAAGCACTTCCCGAATAAGTAGTTGTTTGTTTTACTCCGTTTTTCATTACATACCTGATTTGTTCATCATACATACCAGTCAGATAATCTGCCGGCCCGGCAAATACATAAAATACTTTGCAAGCAGACTTAGGTTTCACAGTGTAAGAAACGGTATAGAACTTATCTTTTTCTATCTTGTCAATCGTCACTTCCGGCACACTGGCATTCCATAAGTCCGCATCTCTGTCTTTCCTTACAAAAGTCGGTTTTGCACTAGTATACTCCTTCTTTGCTATGGTTGACGCAGGATTACCATCAGCATCAATAGCTATCATGAACAGTATATATTCTGTATTAAACTCGACATCCTCAATGGTCAATTGATGATTCTTCAGTTCAGCGGCAACAATTTCAGTTACATCACTATTCATCACCAAAGCTTGTTTGACCGTTTCTTCATTTCCCCAATACGGATAACTATTTGTGAAATCTTTCAATTTCATGTGAACATAACGGTATTTTACCGGATTCCCGGTTGGTGTCAACGTTAAAGTTGTAGATAGAACACTTGCCTCTATTGCCACATCTACCGAAATTGAAGGATTATAAGATATTTCTTTGGAGTCAGCCTGTATTTTCACTAACGAACCGAGCTGACCTTTTTCATTCAAAGCTACCGCAACAATAAAACCTTTTGTTCCTGGCTCTAAAGAGGTCCTTTCAAAGTTTTTAGCCTCTTTAGAAGAATCCCCGCTTTTGATAAGATAAGAGATTACATCCTTGTCGGTCGCATAATTGGCCAAAGTCTGTTCTTTCATATAAGAATAATAGAACTTATAACAACCTGTTCCGGGAGTAATAGTCGCACTAATGCTTGAAACCGTAGTAACAACACTACTAATATTTATCGCCGCTGTCCCGTCATACGTCAAGGCAGGAACTGCAATTTCAACCGCCACCAGTTCTTCTGTCTTATAGCCCTTCTCCTCCTTATAAGGAATGGCCCAAAGTACATACGTTGTTCCCGGTATTACTGTCGGAAGAAAATCTAACACCTTACCTTCCAACGGCCCGGTATAATCTGAAAACTGTTTGGTTCCTCCCCCATAAGCCAGATCTTCAATAACTCTTTCGGGTGAATAATTCGGCTTATCTAAAATCCCTGTATAATAAACGTCACAACCCTTTCTGATCGCAGAAACCGTTGCACCTTCAAACGTTATATCCGAAACCTTCAGTTCTACTGTTGCAGCAGTCTTAATCACGCTGGCAATCACGTCATCAGGCAAATATTCACTACCAGCTTCAGATGGAGGTACTGCCCAAATCATATATGTCTTTCCGGCTTCAGGATCCTTACCTATCAGTTCTGCCAATGGAACTTTATCAAGAGCCTCTGTCTTCATATACATACGGGCAACATATCCATTCACTAATTCAGCTACAGCCTCTGCACTATATTCATTAATTTCCAGCACTCCCAAATAATACATTTCTATACCACTCGTTAAAGTAGTAGAAACCGTTTGGCCCTCAACAGATATAGTAACAGGAGCCTCACCTATTATCACCGGAATCTCCGAGATTATGCTCTGCCCATTAGACGCAACAGCCATTACTGCCACTTTGCCCCCCGTTTCTGCATACTGATTCTCTGCCACAGGAGCAGTAATAGTCAGTCCCTTTCCTGTCAGTGAAACTTTCCAACCATCAGGCTTCGTTACGGTATACTTCGAAATACCACTCATTTCAACTGAAATCAGTTTCTCCTCGCCGTTTGCAAAATATTGTTTTCCTGATAATATCTCACATTTCAATTCCTTAGATTTCGACAACTTTAATATTGTGCCATCCTTCAGAGTAAAATACGCATAATCATCATCCTGACTAACTCCACTAAAAAGAGAGGTATCTCCTGTTCCTTCACCAGATGCGTAAACACCAGTAGACTCCCAAGTCTTTCCACTATCCGTAGAAATCTCCCACTCTTTCGTGTTCGTATTAATGCGAATCTTAGGAGCGGCAGCCGTTACAGGCATCATTTTTCCTTCTCCATCTTTCAAGAATGTCTTTTTACCGTCTGTACTAGTTATTCCCCAATAATAGATACCATCCTCTTCGTTCTTTATCACGGTTATTTGCGGAGCATCCTCCCCATTTTCACCATTACGAATAGTTACTTCCGTCTTATCTGAAAACTTAATTGTATAACTTCCGTCTTCATTCTCCAACACAGAAGCGATTGATTTATTTTGAGATAAAGCATCAGTCAGCGTCTTCAATGTGGAAATATCTGTCTGTACACTTTGTAACGAAGCTTCCAACTTATCCATGCGGTCTTCCAGACCGGAAATTGAGTTTTTTAAATCATCGTCATTATAACATGACGACAACATTACCACACATACTGCCAGGAAACATACATATTTCCCCATACTACATAAAAAATATTTTCTTCTCATATCTATGATAATTTAGATGATTAGAGAAAACCGCACGACAGACTTTCACGCTATCGTGCGGAATAATTGTGCCAATACTATATTATTTGGCGTGAGGATGTTTACCCAATTTTTTCAAATCAAGATAAATAGTACTTCCGCTCATCATCGCACCAGGAGTACTCTTATCCACTTTTTCCTTAATAATCGTATTTGCAGGAATCCGGTTATCTTTCTTCACTACTTGAGGTTTCACTGTTCCCTTTATTCCCTCCTTCAACTTCGGAGCATCCGGGAATAATACGGAAGGATCAGTAATGATACCTTTCTCTTTATCATAGAATACTGTATAAAGATCGCCAATCACTTCATTTCCATCAGCATCGGCACCAATAGGTACACATAGGGCAACCAGTCGTTTGGCTTCACTTGTCTTATCATATGATTGAGTAGTTGAGTTAACACCAGATATACCATAATCTAGACACTCTTCTTTCCATACATCCATACATTCCTGGTAAGTATAATCACCACTTGCGGAATAGTTATCTTCTGTTATGGCATAATATAGTTTGGCAACATCCTTCACAATAGAATACTGAACTGTAAAGTTACCCAAATCACTCATGTAGGCATTCAGTTGTATCGTCGGATTCGGACCTGCCACAATTGCTTCAGTGGTAGCTTTTACAATCTTCACATCCGTCAATACGCCATTCCAGTCTTCAGCCATATATGCAAATATATATTCGGTAGCCGGGTCTAATCCTGTCCAAGTGAAACTTTCCACCCCTCCTGTTGCATCAGCAGGCCATACATTAGAGTCTTCAGACAATAAATAATTGATTAATTCCGCTTTATTAGCATCTTCCAGTAAATCCGGTGTCATAATATACTGATGATAGAATACGGCTGTTTTCTGATTATATGAATAATTCAGTTTCAGACTTGTACGTCCCGGATCAGTGATCGTTATATCAATATCAGCTTCAGATGCATCCGGAGTATCAGTAATACGCGCTTTGGTAGAAAATGAAGCATGCTTTACTTCTTTGGATAACTGCCCATACTCATTACGCCCAATGTAAGCCACGACATAAGGAGCATCAGGAAGCAAATCAAATTGGAATTCTGTACCTTTATAGGAACCTTTTTGAGCAAAATTCGTATTTTTCACACCCCATCCTTCCTGGTCTAGAGTCCGTGCTAAAGTAGTCATGGTTGCTTCATCTGCATTTTCATAAGGAGCCCACTCCGAAGCCTTAAATATACGATAAAACATGGCTACGCAATTATCTTCCATTTCCACATTCATATCAACCATGGAAGCACCAATCCTGCTAATTTCCAGTTTGCACTCTGGTAATTCTGCATTCGGGCCTATTTCTTTCAAATGAAAGTCCTGACGGACATACTCACCCGGAGTCTTGTTCTCATCCAGTCCGATGCTGGTAGCGGTTATCATTCTTTTTGCATCTGCCGTATAACCGAAATCTACCGTATAATACAATTCCTCTTGAGGAACCTGTGCATCTTCCGCTTTTTGAATCCAGTGTCTCATAAAGTCTATATACATCGACTTTCCATACGTATTTATAAATGCATCAATAGGTTCTGAATCTCCACAGAATTGATAAAAATATTTACTATCCGTATTGGGGAGGTATTGGATACCGACTGCATGATAACTTGTAGTAACATCAATATCCACACGAGGAGTGCCTATTACACTCTGAACTGGTGTTTTTAGATAACAGATTTTCATATCCGCCGGATTCTGTCCGCCTTCATCATTACAACCGACTGTTATAATCAGGTATTCCGCTCCCGGTACAATCTCCGATTGAGCATATTTGGAATTTACCCAGTCAAATTCTGCATTCGGATAACTATCTCCTAAAGTAGATCGACTAAACGTATATGCACCTGCACCTTCAGAATTATAAATAGCCTCCATTATTAAATCTTCCACTTCCTCCTCTGTTGCCTGTACTCCTGCCCCTACACTTTCCAACAGGTAATTGTACATGCGGCATAAAGGATATACATCCAACCGATAAGATTGGACTTTAGAACCCGGAGTACACTCAAATACAAAATTATGTTCAGTGTTACTGGTAACTTTTATACCTACTCCTCGTTCGCCGCCGTCCACTTCATTTTCAACCCATTTGATAGGTGTAGGGTTTGGAGGAAGCGGCACATCCGGATTCACAGGTACATCAGGTTCTACACTCGGTTCATCACCATCCGAACACGAAAGGATCATAGAACTTATCACAAAGATAAATCCCAACATGAGTAATAAACTAAATAAATTCTTCTTCATAATTAAAAGTGATAAATGTAATTAATCATTTACATATTCATAATCGGCATCTCCATCAATTGCCTTGCAGACAGCCAAATTATTTACATATCCGTTTTCATCAGTAACCAATGCATAAAAAGAAAGATTCTCCGCATTCCATTCTTCTTCCATTATAACAGTATAACTCCTGCTCGACTCCTTACCGGTCGCTATATATCCCAATTTATCGCCATCAACGGTAGCAGACAGTAATTTACGTACCACATGGTTATGTGTGTAATCACGATAAATTCCCCCGTCATTCTGTTGGTACTTCAATCCGTTTTCTACCGCATATAAAATCAAACGATATTCAGCGTCTTTTTCTGACGTAATCCTCACTGTCACATCAGCCTGTCCGTTATATTGTGACTGGATGGCCACTCCACATGATGCGGGATACTCCTCCAAAGACTCATTAAATATAGCCCGCATGACACTATAGTTTTCAGATAGTCCCATTGTCCCACGCATATCAACCACGCATGAAGGATAACCGGAGATAGCAAACTTCCTGGAAAGAATCGATGACTGTTCAATTGTCATTGGATCGGCACTTGTCCCATCAACATGAAATGACATCAGATAAACAACTCCCTCATAACTCGAATTTATCAGATAGTTCAGGCGAGTCATTCCTGCCGGACACATGGCGCACCAAGTTCCGGTGAACTCCATAGCACAAATACGTTTTACAAATTTGGAAGGTGTACCTGGTACAGCACTCGCAACGACCGTTACCAGCTTGGATACATAGTTACCATAAGATGCTTCAAAAGCGTAGGTTCCGGCTTTAGAAGTAGAAAAGGTATTTCCATCCAAAGTTTGTCCGTCCATCACGGAACGGATGATTGCATCAGCAGTTACATCTATTCCCGCATGCATTACCGTAAAGGTTATAATATCCTTTCCGTCCGCAGTCAACGTATTTTTATCGACGCTCAAAATCACTTCCGTCTGCTCCGAATCATCGGAATTGCCTGAACAGGAAATCCAGCATATTCCCACACAGCACATACAGACCAGCAATATTATTTTATAGACATTTATATACATAACTCTTCTTTATTCGTTATACAAGTAATCTGCTGATTCTCCAAGTTTACACTCATTTACATTGTTACACGTATAAGTCTTTCCTCCATCCAAAGTTGTCAGCATCGACACTATCACACGCATATTATCCACATTCCATCCCGGTTCCAACTGATAAGATCGTTGCATGGTAGATTCTACTCCCGCATTTACTTCCCCATTGAAACGGTCGCCGTTCAACGATGTGGACACCACTGCACGCACCACATTATTATGTGTATAATCATTCGCACCATTCGTTTGAAAGTATTTGATTCCATCCTCTACCAGATAAATCAAACAACGATAAGTGTTTGTTACGTTGGAAGTTAATTTGGCAGTAATCTTCACTGTACGGTCAGAAGCATTATACACAGACTCAACAGCTACCCCACAAGAAGCCGGATAGTTACTTAATTCTTTCTGAAGCTCTTCTTCAATCTGGCTCTTGATACTGATCATTTCTTTAGTACCCTTACGCAGATTGTAAAAGAAACGGGGCAGTCCCGAGAAATTACCGAGAATATTAGTCCGGTAATTATTGGTAGCTGCTGTACTCATGGGATCCGTCATTCCTCCGAAATCCATGTGGAAAGAAGCGATAGCCAATCGCCCCGGTTGTTCAGTCTGAATTGCTTTCAATGTAGTGCTAAGCGCCGGACAGGCCTGGCACCCGACAGAAGTAAACTGCATCCCCAGTAATTTATGATAATAGCTGGTTCCTCCTGATACGGGAGCAACCTGAACGGTCACTTCATTTTCACTGACCATTGCTTTTCCTTCATAATAGCGGGCTTTAAAAACATACGTACCCGGCACTGAAGTGCTGAAAGCACGAACACCATAATCCAGGTTTTCCTCTCCCGATTCCTTTACCAAAATCAGGTTCATTGTGCTTTCTTCACTTACATCTTTTGTACCCAGTTTGACCGTGAAGGTCACTTTCTCTACTCCATCTGCCTGTATAGCCGTCTTATCAGCTGTAATACGCAAAATGCCGTCATCCGTCCCTCCATTCTCCGTTTCGTCCGAATTGCCGGAACAGGATGACAGCATTGCTAAACAAAGGATCATTACAATTGGTAGAATTGTCAAGTATAATTTCCTCATAAGTCTTAATCATTATAGAGATAGTCTATGCTACCATTAATCGAACATTCGGTTATATTATCCACCATATATGCGTCATCCACTTTACGCAATGCATAAACCACTACACGCGATGTGGCAGGATTCAGGTTCTTTGCATTAGAGATGCTGAAAGTTGCGGCAGTGTGCTCCTCGTTTGCACTCACAGTAAACCGTCCGTCGGTTGACATCGACAGGTAATTGTTGGAAATAGCTCTTACTGTATAATCATACGAGGCCTCATTTCCTCCGGATGCTGTTAAGCCATCAGTCACCAAGACATAAACAAGGTCATATTCTCCCCCCAAGCTCGACTTCAGTGCGGCATTCACCGTAATCTCACCCATAGAAGAATTATAAGATGTATTTACCTTAATTCCGCAGGTTGCCGGATATTGTCGGATTTGACTTTGTAAAGTCTGTTTAATAGCACTCACGTTCCTGTCTATCGACATGACTTTCAAGTCATAGATACAGGTAGGAAAACCGGACGCTCCAAAACGACTCATGATTGTGCTTGTCTGTGACAAATGGAACGGGTCAGTGGCGGAACTGCTGGAAGAATGAAAAGCCATTTTTACCATACGTCCCGGCATCAGTTCTTCCACTTTCTTCAATGCCGAAGTCATGGCCGGACAATAAGTACACCAAGTTCCCGTCATTTTGAAGACACCTACTTTACGATAGAAAAGTTCATAATTCTTACGATTCTGTGCGGTTACGGAAACTTCATCCGACTCCCAGTCCAGGTAATATGCCTTAAACTTATGTGTCCCGTTCTCTACTGCCGAGAACGTATTGGTCCGTCTCTCCAAATAATCACCGGTAGTTACATCTTCAAAATATACATTCTTCATATATTCGGAAGTCGTCAGTACTTTTCCATTGGCATCAGTCACCGTAAAAGTCGCCATATCTGTTCCATTGGCTTCAATCTTGGCTTTATCCACAGTCAAAGTAATAGGTCCTGTCACTTCGCCGTTATCCGGCTCTTCACCATTGTCGTCAGAATTACCGCTGCACGCTGTAAAGCATCCGCACAAGCATATCAGACTTGACATAAAAAACATTGTAAATTTTCTCATATTCTATATTCTAATTAATAAATGTTTCGATGAACTCAAAATGAAGTAGTTATAGTCAGGTTGGCACCTGTATATTTAGGAATCGTCCGGCAAACTCCACCAGAACAGACGTACCCTTCCTTGTTACGACCATAACTCAAGGCTATACGCGTACGGGACTTGGCATAACTGGCTCCCACATTGTAATAATGGATTTTATCCTTGCCGTGATTATACATATCACTTCCGTAAATGCTCCATGCCGGAGCAAAATTTATCTCCAACAGAGCTGCCATCCAGTCCTTCTGATCTTCTTTTGTAGTTAAGTATTGCAACTCCATGCGAGTTGAAAAAGAAGGCGTGAACTTATATTGTAAATCTGCTACAAAAATATTCGACAGATTAGTCGTTTTATTCGCTCCGTACGAAGGGCTATATTCTTGCATAGAATAAAGCAAGTTCATTTTGAATGACTTTGTCCATTGCTTTTCCACATCAACACTAAAGTCACGAAATGCCAAGTTACCTATCTGGGCTGTTCCTTCTTTTTCTAAAGCATAATAGGTAGAAAAGTTAGCATGTAATTTCAAACCGCGTTTACCTCCAATGACCGTTCCTCTTTTGAAATGATAAAAGACATCCAATTGTCCGCCCATCTCACCGCTAACTGCATTTGTCACATCTCCTATTTGTGGAGTATGAGGATGCAAGTTGGTCAACATATAGGTATATTGCGTACTCATAGCCGGGACATAATTCAACAGATTCGAAGTCGAACCATTACCGGCAATAATCTCACTATTCATCCATTCCAAACGGCGCCCGGTCAGATTTACCCCCAACCCATTGCCGCTATATCCCAGCTCCAGCAATTGCGCATTGGCACGTTTCCTCGCATAAAGTTTGTCATCATGGATGAAATTATAATATTTATTGCCACCGTCCACATATTCACCTTTCGCTGTAAATCCGGAGCGTTCAAAATTTACCCGTCCCGAGAAGCCATTCGAATAAGGTTTTCCCCCTTCTTCTTCGAGGTCGATATTGATTTTCTCATACCGGTTCAATGCCCCTCCTTCGATACTCAAGGATGTATTTTGCCAACTAAGCATTTCAGATAAGGAGAAACTTACATCTACGCCACGTACTTGTGTGTCGGAAAAGTCCATTCCAAAACGTGGAGTTCCCCAAATGGCCTTCAACCTTACAATATTCTTGTAATTGTAGGTAAAACGTGCTCCCATCACCGCATTATTCAAACCAAGCATACGGTCCTCCCAACTACGGAATAGCAGTCCACTCCCAAACTGCTCATAAAATGTACCCGCTGTTACGGAAAAATCCTTGTCGGCCCAAGATACGTAATAGTTGGTTAGTTTTGCTTTCTCCAATTCTGTCGGGTATCCCACCAGTACCGGTTCATAGGCTTCCAACTGTACACCTACGGCAAACTTACCTTGATAGTAATCCAGTTTCAGATAATTGTTCGAACCGAAATGATCTTCCGGAGATTCTGCTTTTGTCTTACTATCATCCTTGTAGTAAATCGTATTCGTTTCAAAGCTCCCTGTCAGATAACCTTTTTTGTTATCTTGCTGCGCATAGGTTAGAGTAGACGCTAACGCTACTAAAGCCAACACCTGAATTCTTATTCTAGTCATGTCATTGCGTTTATCTATGAATAATAACAGTTTCTATTTCTGTAGTTTTTTTATCGCTTTCAGTAGTTCCAGCTCACTTCCCGGCGCGTACCCGGTGTGTGAATAGACAATCTTCCCATCGGCATCCACTACATATACCTGTGGAGTCAGGCTTACATTCATAGCTCGCATGAATTCCTGATTTTTATCGTACAACATGATAAAATCATCCCATCCATGTCCCTCTGCCAATGCACGCGCTTTAGCAGTAGAACGGCTGTCATCTGTCGAAACAGCTACAACACGGAATTTGGCTTCTTCCAACCAATCGGGCAATTGTTCATTTATAGCGTCCAATTCACGAATACATGGTTTACAGGTTGTTGCCCAAAAAGAAATAATCATAGGTGTTTTGTGATTAACCAGGGAGGAGGTGTTTACCTGTGCTCCTTTCGCATTTTCAACCTTGACTGATGGTATTTGTGCCATAGTACAAGTTAGAAAAGCGAACAACAACGTAATGCAGACAATTAATGCTCTCATAAGTTCTTTTATTTGTTATGTTAATAATCTTGTTTTATCTGATGTGTTCCATCTTACAGCCAAATAGCCTGAATTTCTGTATTTGTATCAAGCCGTCCTTATACATATCGCCTATCAAATTGGCATTCTCGAAAGTGACAGTTTTAGTTTCAACATCATATTCTCCACGATATACGTCAGAAGTACTTCCGTCCAAAGCTAGTCTCTTGAAACGAATAGTATACGGGCCATAAGAAGCGACATCTTCACCCGGCACAATGGACAGGTAGGTTTTCTGCGCCTCCGAATCATATTCATAATGCAACCGCCAACTAAATTCCCATTCAATATCATTATCCGGATCAAATCCATTCTTATTCGAACAGACCAGATAGTGTTCGTATGCCTCCGTGCCTTCTTCCGCTGTATTTACTCTTACGGAGAATCCCACTTGCACATTGGAAACATTGGTGGCAGAAGCCGTTCCGGTAAATATCCAAGTTCCTGAAAGCGTTTCATAAAAACTGGAATCATTGTCTTTGATAGTCACCGTCAGTCGCTTGTTCTCACCAATAGACGCCCCTTTCACATCGGCAATTTCAACATCAAAAGAACGGTCGTCATTAACAAGCTTGTCATCAACGGTCTTAAACTCAAAATTCATTGTTTCCTGCCCGGCAGGAATAAGTAACGTTTTGGTTGTGACAATATAGTTTTCATCCTCTTTGGCATTATGATCTTTTAATTCGAACGTCACACGGATAGTTCCGGTATGTTCGCCCGTCACAACAACAGGCACAGTACACAAACCGGCAGATTCTTTCACCGTCATTGCAGTTTCCTGCAAGTTTACCGTAGCCGCTCCGGAATTAAACTGTTCCTCATCGTCCGAACAGGCGGCGATCAGAACGGCACATAGAAGAAGGGTGTATATTTTCAGATAGTTCATTTTACTCAAGTGTTTGATAATTTACGTTATTCATTGATTAATATCCCGGATTCTGCTGACCTGCCAATTGAGGGTTGGCATCCATTTCTGTTTTAGGAATAGGCCAAAGCATCCGCTGGTCATCCACAGGTTTATCCAGTCCGTCAGTACTTGCTTGTCCCGGGAAAAGCACCAGTCCTTTGCTTTGCGGTTTTCCACGCTTCACACCTTTCCCCCAACGTTTCAGGTCCATCAACCGGTATCCCTCACCTACAAGCTCCCGTTCCCGTTCGTTCATGATTTCATTTAATAAAGCTTCCTGATCGTAGGTTGCATCAGTCCATCCCTCGATTCGCGCTTTTTTTAATGCATTCAAAGCGTCATTACCCTTTTTCACAGCAGCTGCCGTTCCAATCTTTGCATTAGCTTCAGTGGCAATCAGATACATTTCAGCAATTCGGAATGGTTTCGGCTGATTCAAATAGCGTGTTTCGCTTCCTAATGCATTGTAATATTCATTGCCCGGATATTTATTAAAGAAATAGATGTCTGCCGCATTACCAGATGATACGGTTAAGTGATATTTTCCGAAATAAGACTTTAACCGGATATCTTTTTCATTGTATAAGTCAATCAGTGTTTGTGTAGGAATATAATCCTTCTTTGTAGTCGGATAACCGATAAAAATAGTCCCCAGAGGTACACCGGCATCGTCGGCACTAGTCATGGCAATCTGCCAGATGGTTTCCGTTCCCTTGTCATTCTTCCATACGCTTTCAAAATCTGTTGCTGTGTTCGATAATGGATATCTGTTCGAATTAACCAGGTCACCTGCATATTTGGCTGCATTTTCATAGTCGTCCATTTGCAGGGCAACACGCGCTTTCAAGGCAGTCACTACATCTACCGTGATATAATTCCCACAATTCTTGGGAGCCGTGTTGACTGTCACGTATGCACCATTAATATACCTGTCATAATCAGCAATGCCATTTTTTGCAGTCTCTATACGTTCTTCGGCTTCTTCGAGGTCCTCCAATATCTGTTTGTAAGTATCTTCCAATGAAGATCGTCCCGGATATTGGGTAGCAGAAAGTTTAGGCTCATATTTTACCTGAAGCGGCAGTCCCGGAGTACTTGCTGCGGTAGCTACATCGTAATCGCGGCAAAATAAAGTAGCTAGATAAAAGTAGCAGTATGCTCTTGTAAAATACGCTTCCCCCTCATACACATTAATCTGTTGTCTCTGGGTTTCAGTCAATTCGATTTCCGGATTCTCATCGATCTTACCTACCCCGTCAATAAAGAAGTTGACACGTCCGATAGCGGCATAGTAGTTCGACCAGATTGTTTCTACGGTAGAGTTGGTGCTCTCGAAAGTCCAACGGTGCAACTCACCATATTTATTAGAGAAATCCGCCACTGCATTAAAGGCATCTGCCTGAACTTCCGGAGCTAATACATAGCTTCCTCCTGTCAGTCCTAAATATACGGAATAGATACCGGCACGTGCTTCTTCAAAACCGACTATGGTCGTTAACGCTTCTTCTGTAGGAACAGCATCGTATGGCATTTTATCCATATCACAAGAAGTCACCCCAAGTGTCAGTATAGTCAATGCTATCATAGATATTTTCTTCATATTCACCATTCTTTATGTTTTTAGAAAGTTAGTTCGACTCCGAAAGAATATTGTTTCGTATTGGGATAGTTACCCAATTGGATATTACTGTCTACTTCCGGGTCATATCCTTTATATTTAGTCACTGTGAGTAAATTACGTCCTACAAAGTAGATTCTGGCGTTACTGATTACTCCTGTTTTCTGAATCAGTTTGGCCGGAAGGGTGTACCCGACAGTCAGGTTTTTCATACGCATAAATGAAGCATTTTCCAGTAAATGCGTATCAAACTGCATCGGGGAGTCGGGAGTGGCAATTCTGGTTATATCTCCCGGCTTCTGCCACATGGTAAGCATTTCTACAGTTTGATTGTCCGAACCTGCAAAAGTGGGATTCTCTGTAAAAAAGCGCTCATTATTCAACATATACTGGCCTAGCATAAAAGAGAAGTCGGCACTAACAGAAATCCCTTTCCATCCGAACTGGGTGCCAAAGCCACCGGACCATGGTGCATAGCGTTGTTTGCCGACAAAAACTGCATCTTCTTCGGAGTAACTCTTCGTCAGATTGCCATTTTTGTCGTACCACATATTATATCCGTCACGCGGATCGACTCCTGCCCATTTCACATAGTAATATTCTCCCCAAGGTTTGCCGACCTTCATCTTCAAACCGGTATCAGGCAAAGTATATTCATCCAATCCGTTAAACAGTTTAGTTATTTCATTCTTATTATAATTCAGGTTTCCGGAGACACTCCATGAGAAATCTCTCGTTTTCAGAATATCCACTCCCAGAGTAATATCGAAACCACGATTACGCATACTTGCTACATTTTCCACACTACTACCATGTCCGGTAGTGTATGACAATGGATAACCCATCAACATATCGTCCGTCTGACGGTTATAAAATTCCAGTTCTACAGAAAAGCGGTCAAACACTCTTGTACTGATGCCTACATTCAGTGTTTTCATGCTTTCCCATGTCAGGTTATCATTTCCGACGGTAGAAGGAGCAATACCCGGTTGTCCGTTATACAGCAAACCGGAGCCGACCAATGCCAACGCATTATAGGCACTGATACCGGAATTACCAGTTGTTCCATAGCTCACTTTCAACTGTAAACTGTTCAACCATGAAACGTTCTGCAGGAAATTCTCTTTTCTCATATCCCACATGGCTCCCAAAGAATAAAAGTTTGCCCACTGGTTGTTTTTGGCAAACAGAGAAGAACCGTCCCGCCGTGCTGCCAAATCGACATAATAGCGATCAGCGAAACTATAACTGATTGTGCCGAAATAAGAATTGAAAACCTTGTCATACATCGAATGTATCGGCACTTCTGACTCTGCTCCAGCTGCCATCAGCATCATTCGTGAATCTACCATTTTTTTAGAAGTTGCCGAGAAATTCTCATTCTTTGTGATAATGGACTCCTGACCGGCCAACACGGTAAAAAGATGCTTGTCTGACAGACTGAACTTATATTCCGCTGTATTGGTGAAAGTAAATGAATAATAACGTTCGAAAGACTCGGACGCCACCCCTGCCCCTTCAAAGGGGCCTTCCGGATAGGCTTTATGGGAGTTACGATAATCAAAGGCATCTACTGCCTGCGAGGTACGTATATTCAATCCTTTTATTGGGTTTATATTAAAGAAGGTATTGCCATTGATACGTACCGTACTCCGGTCATTCGGTTGAAGTTCTGCCAAGTAATACGGATTATAATATCCCATATCGTCAAAATAGTCCAATCGTTTTCCATATCCTGTAAAGTTACCTTCTTCGTCTGTCAATATTTCGTTTATTGTTTGGTCAGGACGATAAATACGGGCAGCATACGCTTTATTATAAACGCTATTAGCTTCCGTTCCGAAAGTTGTCGTGTTATATTTCTGATAGGAAAGGTTCACGTTAATCCCGGCTTTCAGCCAGTCGGTCACCTTTACTTCCACATTACTGCGCAAAGTCTCACGGCGCAATGAAGAATCATCCATAATTCCCTCTGTATCATAATGTCCAAATGAAATATAATAGTTGATACCTTCGGAACCACCGACCACATTTACATCATATTGTTGTGTAGGAGCTGCATCTCCGAAGAAGACATCCGCCCAATCTGTAGATATACCATTATCTATATAGAACTTTTTCCGTTTTTGAAATGTAGTATCGTATGCTTTTCCCGGGTCCAGCATTTCCTGCAGGTTAAGCCATTGTTCGGTATTCATCATCTTTATATTATCTCCCGTCATTTTCGACCAGCCATATTGCGCATTGATACTAACACGGGCTTTCTGTCCCATTTTTCCTTTCTTGCTAGTCATTATTACTACCCCGTTAGCAGCACGAGAACCATATATAGCTGTTGAGGAAGCATCTTTCAATACGGTCATGCTTTCGATGTCGTTCGGATTTAATGCTGTAAATGCTCCGGATGATATAGGTGAACCGTCGAGAATAAAGAGAGGTTCTGTATTTGAATTGATCGAGCTGACTCCACGCAATCGCATTACAACACTTCCACTTGGTTCTCCACTGGGAGTAAATACTTGTAAACCGGCAACTTGTCCTTGTAATGCATCTCCGGCATTAGCAACCGGTCTATTGGCTATCTTGCTATTATTTACCGTTGTTACCGAACCGACTACAGACCCTAGTTTCTTTGCTGATCCGTAACCTACCACAACAACTTCATCCATCAGTTGTGTATCAGACTTTAAGATAACTCTAACAGTCGGTTGAACAGAAACCGACTCCGTTTTCATACCGATATAAGAGATTTGCAATATTTTTGCTGAATTTGGCACATTCAATAATGTGAAATGCCCGTCTATGTCTGTTATTGTACCTAAGTTAGTGCCTTTTACGACAATTGAAGCCCCTACAACAGGTTGTTTGTCATCATCGGAAATCACTGTCCCCGTGACTTTCTGCGTTTGAGCTGTTATCAGCCCGATACCTATAAAAAGGTATCCAAATAGCAGCGCTAATTTTTTCTTCATAAATCTCTTTTTAAATTATTAAATAGCCCTAAAACATTTAAACTCACTTTTTACACTTAGATAAGTTCTATCAGAACTTAATTATAATCCATTGTTTTTGTAGTGTTTTTACATCAAATATGTAATTCTGGAAAGAAATGTTGCTTGATTTTACTTTTTCAATCAATTTAGATGACTATTCCATAAAAAAAATATGTCTTTTCGTTGTTTTTTGCAAAAAGAATATATACTTTTGTTCCATTATATAATACCAAACCGGAACTGTTAATAAATACAATCCGAAAAAGAGATATAATTTGTATTTTAAGAACTATATATTTATTTTAATAAGAATAGAATATGAAAAAGCACTAAGTTCTGATAGAACTTAGTGCTTTTTCGTTTTAAGGAGCTATTATTAGCCATTTTACTTGGATTTCCTTCCTATTCTACTTTTCAGTTACATTATAATTATATTTTAAATCTCCCTCAAACATAAAATAAAATCAGAAATATAAAAGAGGCTCATTTAAACTATGTTAAATAGACTTCATCTAAAATTTCTTCATATATGACACTCTGTATATTTCTTTATATAGATAAAAACAAGTAAATATACAATAGTACTATTTATTTACATCAAAAACAAACAAGTTATTTTATGATTTCAAAATTTCGAGAGATTTATTCTAGCTTTATCTCTTGATTTTAAGGAGCACCTCGTTGCATTAAAACCAACGAGGTGTTTCTCGGTGTGCAACGGGTCGTTCCTTTAAAAGGAACGACCCGTTGGTTTAAAACCAAAACCCACTTATGTAACTATCTGAAAAGCAAAGCATTACAAAAGCGTCCTCCCGGCCTTTCTTTTTAAGTAAAATTTTCAACAAAAGAAAACGGATACCAATATCAAACACGGTACTCCACTGATAAATATTTTACAAATCAAATCTAAAAACAATGGTTACAGTTACTTTTCAGATCAAGCCCTATCTAGCGGCTTACATGTACATGCGCTACAAAAATCACCTCGACGTACCTCCAGACCGCTCTTCTTCCTCACTTTCCGCGATCCATCTTCTCGACACCCAGCCCATCTACCACTTTCTCCACCAGCTATCCATTCCCCACCCTCCCAACGCCTCATGGCACGAAACCGGAAATATTACCTTCACCCTCCCCCATCCCAGAAACGGCAAAAATCCAAATGTATATAATTATATAGGTCATAACAGTGCACTTATCATTGAAAAAGCAATGGAAGTAGAAATGAGGGCCGAACTTTATGAATTTCTACTGGAAAATAAATACTGCCACGGCATCATGTTCAAAAAATCAATGGAAACTTTTGTCGAACATTATAATATGGTAGGGTTAGTGGAAGAAGAAAGTTTGATGAGGGCATTTCAGAGGTGGAGAAAGATGGTGAAGGAGGAGAAAAATAGGTGATTCTTTTATAGGGTGTCACATAAAATGAGACACCCTGCTTTTACTTTTGCACCAAACTTCATTAATAATCAAAACAAAAGTAGTATGGCAATAAAAAAAGTATCAAATGAGTTTATGGCTAAGGTCCTTAACGATGTAGCTTGGAAAGCCTTGTCTAACACAAGTAATAAAATCCTTTTTCATGAGGAATGTATTGAGCATTTTAAAAATTATTGGGATTGGTCAGAACTTTCAAGTAATACTGATCTAAAGTTGAACTATTATCTTATTGACAAGTTTATCGATTTATGGGATTGGAGTGAAATAATCAATCGATATTATGATGATGCGTCACTCTATACTATCGACTTTCTTGAAAAATATGTTGATAGAATACCCACCAACAACTTGCAAAATTCATATTTATGGTATTCCATCGTAAAAAGACGGATGAAAGAATTGGCTTTTGAGATTGTTTCACAATAATTATTCACTACGTGAACAAAGAGGAAAAATTGTCTTGCTAAAGCTACCAGTAGCTATAAACGTTGAAAATATTTCAACGTTATATAAATATCAATTAAATCAAAATTATAATATAGAAAACGAGGCAATCTTTTCGTATTTTTGTATTAACAAAATAGTTTAAATATGGAATTGAATGATCTTTTAATGGAAATAAGCAAGATTTGCCTTATTGAGCAAGAGCGAATGAAGCATAAGCAGCGAAAAGGCGATTGTTTTAACGTTTTCAACACTCTTGGATTACGGTCTAACGAAGTTAGATTGCATTCCGCATTCCTTGCAGAATTGTTAAATCCTGACGGAAATCATGGCCTAAAAGATGCTATGCTTAAAGAATTTCTTGCAGCCATTGGCTTAAAACGAGATTATATATCTAATTGCAATACCAATATAGTCGAACGATATATTGGTGAGCGGACAGAAACTACTGGTGGACGGATCGATATAATCTTGGAAGATGGTGAATATGCTATTATCATTGAGAATAAAATATATGCTATTGATCAATACCATCAATTACTGCGATACAATAACTATGGTAAACAACGTTTTCCGAAAGGCTTTAAGTTGATTTATCTTACACTTGATGGTCATGAGGCAAGCAAAGATTCATTAGGAGACAATGAGATTGACTATCACTGTATCTCGTACAAAGGACATATCCTAAATTGGTTATCAAAGTGTGTGATGTTAGCATACGACAAACCTCTGGTGCGAGAGACAATTTCCCAATATATTACACTTATTAAACAAATCACAGGACAAGATATGAATAAAGATAGTAGTGATAAAATCGTAGATTTAGCCATCAATAATATGGAAGCAGTAGTTGCCTTGATGGATAACAGAGCTGAAATAAGTAGCAAATTAAGAACAGAATTCATTTTTAAACCGTTAAAAGAATTCGCAGTTAAAATGGGGATGGAATTTAAGCTCATCAAAGAAGGAGACGAAAGTCCGGCTCTAAAATTCAAAATGCCCCAATGGTCCCATTACATAGTCATTACAAGAGATGATGGAAGAGATTCGGATTGGAAGAACCTTTATATCGGTATTTCACAAAGTTCACTGCTGGGGGCTAAAGAATTACCAATACGGCAATTATCATGTTTTTCAGAATGTAGTAATACGTACTGGCCTTATGGATGGGAATGGATTCTATACACCGATTGGCATTCCACCAGTAGCTACTTACCAATACGCACAGGAGAGGTCTCAAATTGGATTATCTCCAAAATCAGACAAATCATAGAAGAGATAGAAGATAAAGGTTTGCCAGTGTGACCGATACATGCTTCACTTTGCCAAAGGACTTTGATGCTAAATCCTATTTCTCTTCTTTCTTTGGAATTGTGCTTGATAAGGATATTAAGGAAGAAAGAATCGTGTTACGTGCTGACAGATATCATCAACATTATCTTCGCACACTTCCACTTCACCCTTCACAACGGGAAATATACACTTCTGATGAATATGCAGATTTCGAATTGCATCTTCGACCGACATACGACTTCTGTATGGAGTTACTAAAAGTTGGCGCAATGATTGAAGTATTAGAACCCCAATCACTTCGTCATCAACTTCATGGCTGTATTAAGGATATGTGGAAAATATATGAAAACGATTAATGAAAGTCATTTAAGTGTTGATAGTTAGTACCAAAGATTGCATTTTAATTCTTATAAAATAAATAATAATGAAAGTATATACTCACTTCTATCTAATGGATGAGAACACTGCTATAGGTTTTCGATGGAGGACATTGTTACAATATGGTAATTCATGGGAGGTTATCGGATCAGTGGTAATGAAAAATCCAGGTGGTGCCAAATTTAAATCCCCCACCCACCAAGCAATTGACGATGCCGAAACGTTAAGACAACTCCGGCACTTTGACGAAAGTAAAGACAAGTGGTATGAATTTGGTAGTGATACCACAATTGACTGTGTAGGCGATCTCTTTGCTTTCTACTATGATCTGCCAAGACGTGAAGATTTGAACGGTGTGATACAAATTTTTAATCTCTTCTATATCAAAGAAGCAGATTTAAGTAAGGCTTTGGTATATTCAGAAGCAACCAGCAATACATTTCGTTTTGCAGATGAAAAAAATGTGACCAATTATGACATAGAGCACCTTGTTCCTCCAGTCTACCTTGGCTTTGGAAATTTGGCTTGGCATAAAAGATATAACCAAAAGGCTGAACAGTTTTTCAATGCCGCTATTAATAAGTGTGGAATGAAATATCTTGACCCTATATTCCAACACAATAATTTTACGCATCCACTTTATCTCATGCGTTATGCAAAGAATAACCCCAAGTATATAAGGTATCGGATGAAGTTCAAACAGAATACGTTGATACCAACAGGCGTGGAAAATGCTATCTCTGATGCAAGATCAACCTTAAGCAAACATATACCTAATATGGAAAGAGCTAAAAGGCAAGAGCAGAGACAAAAGATCGCAGATGAAGTTTTCAACCATTTGAAAAATCAAAAAGGGTATCAGGTGGTAGCAATAAAAGGTAAGAACGGCATTTCACTGTGTAATGGTGCTGTACGGCTTGTTATTAATAGTAACAAAAATGAAGCTGTACATCTATTTGTTAACTGTGGGACCAAAGGCATGAGTAAAGAAAGCATGAAATCTTTTTTCAACAAGATGGAAAATTCGTTTGGATTCCAGCGAGCATATGATATACAAAAATACGAAAATCGAATGCATCTTTCATTTGCAAAATTGACAAGCCAAAATCCACTTGAGAAGATAGAACAAATAGTATCATTTGTAGAAACATCGTTATCTAATGAAAAATAAATATCTTTTTCTCGATTTTGACGGTATACTCAATTCTAATAAAAATTATCGAACATTGCAGATGTTGGGTATACCTACACGAGATGAATGTGGTACTATCTTTGATCCCCAATATGTAGAATATTTGCGTGACATTATAGATATATTTGCTGGAATCTGTTATTTGCAAAAATGTTCGGTCAACTCAATAATCGTGAAAGTCTCCGTTACTTGATTTTAGCTTTGGAAACACATCAAGAAAAGACCCAGCGTTACTTGATAAAAACACTTCTCATTATATAGCAATTCCTGAAGATAACTCATACTGCTACTTATTAAAAAGTAAACGTCCAAGGGATATTGATGGGAGTATTAAAATAAAATAACAGAATAGGCAAACCAGGATTATCTAAAAAGACAATCCTGGTTAAATTTAGTAGTTCGAAAATAGGAGAGCAGACTCATTTGGATCAATATACTTAAACGATTGGGGAGCAGCAAAAGCCTTAAATAATTCGAATGGATTAATTGGTTCTTCATAAAGACGTGGAGAACTGATTTTCAAGGCATACCCATGTGTACGACCTTCAAAGTATTGGTCAAAAAAATCCTTAGTGATACCTGAATCCTTATGAGTCTGGTCCCATAGTGTACTAGGGGTATCATTTAGAATATTCTCTACTGTAAATTCCCCAACAATCATCCCAACAGGCTTTGTTGAATAGACCACTACTTTATCTACACTCCTTGTGAAAATAGCTTTTCTATATTCATATTTTTTCTTTCCTGTAAAAATTTCCTGTACAAATTCAGGTTTAATCGATGATATAGTCAGCTGTCTTTATCACAT
>OGZW01000823.1_pt1 | contig 25024 bp, 22 predicted proteins | sample 1577001 | NCBI WGS metagenome assembly OGZW01 (sample SAMEA3541519, study PRJEB24748) | human gut metagenome | biome: human gut; feature: human-associated habitat; material: faeces | place: China | collected 2012 | reverse complement strand
TAACAAGAGTATTAGAAGAAAGTATACGAAATAAACTGGGACATGCACGCTCCGCTTACGGGAGTGTTCCTGATTGCCGAGCTTACGGGAGGATACGACTTGTTCTTGCCGTTGATGATAGTCGCGGTCAGCTCTTATCTGACGATTATCGTTTTTGAACCGCACAGCATTTACTCCATGCGTCTGGCAAAGAAAGGTGAGTTGCTGACACATCATAAGGATAAAGCGGTGTTGACGCTGATGAAAGTGGAGAATGTGGTAGAGAAAGACTTTGTCGCAGTACACCCGGAAATGGACCTTGCCGAGTTAGTGAAAGCCATCTCCGCCTCACACCGCAACATATTTCCGGTGACGGACAATGAGGGTAAGCTGATTGGTATTGTCCTGCTGGACGACATACGCAATATCATGTTCCGGCAGGAACTGTATCATCGTTTTACGGTAGGCAAACTGATGACTTCAGCTCCGGCGCGCCTTTATGATACGGACAGCATGGAACAGGTGATGCGCACTTTTGACGATACGAAAGCATGGAACCTGCCGGTGGTGGACGGAGAAGGCAAGTATCTCGGTTTCGTGTCCAAATCAAAGATATTTAACTCGTACCGTCAGGTATTGGTACATTTCTCGGAAGATTAAAAGAGATGATTATGAAGAAAGAAGATTTACGGATTGTATATATGGGGACTCCTGAATTTGCGGTGGAGCCCTTGCGCTGCCTCGTAGAAGGCGGATATAATATAGTAGGGGTAATCACGATGCCCGACAAGCCGGCTGGACGTGGACATAAGGTGCAATTCTCTCCGGTGAAACAGTATGCGCTGGAGCATGACCTGCCACTTCTCCAGCCGGAAAGATTGAAAGATGAAGCGTTTGTCGAGGCTTTGCGTGCCTGGAATGCCGATTTGCAGATTGTGGTTGCTTTCAGAATGTTGCCGGAAGTGGTTTGGAATATGCCGCGTCTGGGAACTTTCAATCTGCATGCGTCGTTGCTGCCGCAGTATCGTGGAGCTGCACCTATCAATTGGGCGGTGATTAACGGTGATACGGAAACGGGCATCACAACTTTTTTCCTGAAACATGAGATTGATACGGGAGAGGTTATCCAACAGGTTCGTGTGCCGATTGCGGATACGGACAATGTAGGTATTGTACACGATAAGTTGATGATGCTTGGCGGACGTCTGGTTACGGAGACTGTGGATGCCATTCTTGCAGATACGGTGAAATCCGTTCCGCAGGAAGAAATGGCTGTAGTGGGCGAACTGCGTCCGGCTCCCAAAATATTCAAGGATACTTGTCGCATCGACTGGAACCAGCCTGTCAAGCGGATTTATGATTTTATCCGTGGTTTGTCTCCCTATCCGGCTGCGTGGACAGAATTGGTACAGTCCGACGGAACAGCGGTGGTTCTGAAAATTTTTGAAACAGAGAAGATAGAGCATCTGCATGAATCCGCTCCCGGAACTTTGCAGACCGATGGTAAGACGTATATTCGCATAGCCGGTACAGACGGTTGGATTGGTGTGCGTGCTTTGCAGCTTCCCGGCAAAAAACGCCTGAAAACGGATGAGTTGTTGCGCGGATTTAAACTGACCGGAGAATGTCGGGTGCATTAAGCGTTTATCCGAAATCTTTTTGTACATTTGTCTGTTGTAAATTCGTGTAACCTATTAGAATGTAACTGTTATGAAACCTATAATATCCCCTTCCATATTGTCTGCCAACTTTGCATACCTGGCAAATGATATTGAAATGATTAACGGTAGTGAAGCCGACTGGGTACACGTCGATATAATGGACGGCGTGTTTGTTCCCAACATATCTTTCGGTTTTCCGGTATTGAAGTATGTGGCAAAGCTTGCCGAGAAGCCTTTGGATGTGCATCTGATGATTGTACAGCCGGAAAAGTTCATTCCGGAAGTAAAGGCGTTGGGGGCACGTATAATGAACGTGCATTATGAGGCATGCCCGCATTTGCATAGGGTAGTGCAGCAAATCCGCGAAGCGGGAATGTTGCCGGCGGTTACTATCAATCCGGCTACTCCGGTATCTATGCTGAGAGATATTATCAACGATGTCTATATGGTGTTGATAATGGGGGTGAATCCGGGATTCGGCGGTCAGAAATTTATAGAACATACTGTTGATAAGGTACGTGAGTTACGCGAACTGATAACAGTGACCGGTTCGGAAGCCTTGATAGAGGTCGACGGCGGTGTCAATCTGGATACAGGCTCCCGTCTGGTAGATGCAGGAGCCGATGCCTTGGTTGCCGGCAATGCCGTATTTTCTGCTCCCGACCCTACAGAAGCAATCCGTGCTTTGAAAAATCTGTAATATTTATTGATAACAGACAACTTGCAACGGTATCCTTTCCTGCGACTGTTGATGCCGTTGGTTGGTGGAATAGTATATGGGGATAAATGTCCTTGCATACTGTCCGCCGGTTGGTGGATAGCTGTCATACTGCTGTTGATAGGGACATATATTCTTGGCCGTAAGTATTATGTTCTTTGCAAGCTATATGGGGCTGTCGTGTTTTTGGCGTGTTTTGTATTGGGGTGGACTTTAGTGAGTGTGCAGTTGAAGCAAGCCGAATATATATTCCCGAATACGGAAAAACCTTTCACTTACCGGATTACTCTTACGACAAAGCCGGAAATCAAGAAAAACAGCATTTTATTTCGCGTTGCTTTGCGGGGAGAAGTGTTGAAAGATACATTTTTATATAACTTTTCAGAAAAGAGTTTTTTGTTTTATTTTCCTAAAGATACGGCGGCATATTCCTTGAAAAGAGGGGATGAACTGCTGGTGTGCACCCGTTTGTCTCCACCTGCCAATAACGGTAATCCGGATGAGTTCGATTACGCCCGTTATCTTCTTCGGAAAGGGATAAGCGGAACAGCGTATGTACATGCCGGACATTGGTGTGCGATTGGTTGCGACAGCACTCTCGCTTTTCGTCAGCAGGCTTTGGAGTGCCGGAGCAGGCTGGTTGCTTTATATCGGGATATGGGGTTTCGGGGAGATGAATTGGCGGTACTCTCTGCGCTTACAATAGGAGACAAAGAAGAGCTGAGTGAGAGTATCGTAGAGACGTATTCGGTTGCCGGAGCCAGCCATGTACTGGCACTTTCCGGGCTGCATATCGGCTTGATTTCCGCTCTGTTGCTGTTTGTCCTGTCTCCTTTGTGGATTAGGTGGCGGTTTTTAAAGCCGTTTTTGTTTCTGTCTGTAATCCTCTTGTTGTGGGGATTTGCTTTCCTTACAGGGTTGTCTTCTTCCGTGGTACGTGCGGTTGTCATGTGCTCATTTGGATTACTCTCCATGCTGATACCTGCCTGCCGGAAGCTTACTTTGAATACATTGGGGGTTACGGCTTTCCTGATGCTGCTGTTTAACCCCGTGTGGCTGTTCGATGTGGGGTTTCAGTTGTCTTTTTCGGCTGTTGCAGCTATTGTACTGTTACAACCCGGGCTGTACGGGTTGTTATCGGTGAAGAACCGCCTTTTGCGTAAGGCGTGGGGGCTGGTTACTGTTTCCGTTGCCGCCCAGATAGGAACGGCTCCGTTGGTAATGCTTTATTTTTCACGCTTTTCCACACACTTCCTCTTGACTAATTTGTTGGTAATCCCGTTGGTTTCGTTGATTGTGTATGCGGCTGTTATATTGCTTGTCCTGACTCCTTTTCCTGTCTTGCAACAGCTCTTTGCCGATGTGGTAGAAATACCGCTAAGGATGCAGAATGCTTTGCTCCGTTGGATAGAACAGCTCCCTTTGGCTTCCATAGACCGGATTTGGGTCGATATATGGGATGTCTTCCTGTTTTATTGTTGCCTGTTGTTGTTCTGCCGTGTTTGGATGAGGCGTACGGCAGCGAATGTATATATCGCTTTGTCAGCCCTGCTGCTATGCGTCTCCTATCATTCGTATGCGTTTATCACAGATGCTCCCCGGCGCAGCATTGTTTTTTATAATGTCCGTGGCTGTCCGGCAGTGCATTGTCTGGCAGATAACTCCACTTCATGGCTGGTCTGCGCCGATACGCTGCCCGATGTCACCCGGTTGGAACGTTCGCTTTCTTCCTACTGGAGCCGTTTGCGCCTGGAACGCCCTGACGTGATTGAGGGAGATTGTTTGCTTCCTGAAATTTCAGTCCGTAACAAAACCGTTTTTTATGCAGGGAAACGCATCTGTCTGTTGTACGACGACCGTTGGGGCAACAAGATATCCGATGTGCCTGTTTCTATTGATTATCTGTATGTTTCTCACGGTTATAAGGGAGATATGCAGGAACTCGTTTCCTTGTTTGAAGTAGGTACGGTAGTGATTGACGCATCTCTTTCCGAATACTATCGGGAGAGGATTATCAGCGATTGTATCCGGTTGGGAATTCCTTATCTTCCTCTTTCCGAAAAAGGTTCTGTGCACATATTATTATAAATCATAAACTTTTTCGTACTTTTGCCCTTTCTTTTGTTGCAGGTGAGACGAAGTTGTTCCGGATATGCAACGTAAACTGTAAAATAGCGAGTAACTATATGTTGACCAAAGTAATAGATCAATCTAAAATAGACCACTTTGCCAAGTGGCTGGAACGTGCGGATAAAATAGTTATTGTTGCCCATGTGGCTCCCGACGGAGATGCAGTAGGCTCTTCTCTGGGGTTGTGGCATTTTCTTAATACGCAGGACAAGGATGCGACTGTCATTGTTCCCAATGCTTTTCCCGATTTCCTGAAATGGATGCCCGGCAGCAAGGATATACTTCTGTACGACCGTTATAAAGAGTTTGCCGACAAATTGATAGCGGAAGCCGATGTCATCTGTTGCCTCGATTTCAACGCTATCAGCCGTATCGATGCTATGGCAGACGCCGTGTTGGCTTCTCCTGCGCGGAAGATATTGGTAGACCACCATTTGAATCCTGAAGACTTTTGCAGAATCATCATTTCCCATCCCGAAATATCCTCGACTTCCGAGCTGGTGTTCCGCCTGATTTGCCGCATGGGCTATTTCAGTGACATCACCAAAGAGGGAGCTGAATGTATCTATACCGGTATGATGACCGATACGGGTGGCTTTACGTACAACTCCAATAACCGTGAAATTTATTTTATAATCAGTGAGCTGCTTTCGAAAGGTATCGACAAGGATGAGATTTACCGGAAAGTGTACAACACCTATTCCGAAAGCCGTCTGCGTCTTATGGGGCATGTGCTGTCGCAGATGAAAGTCTATCCGGAACATCGTGCCGCCCTGATTACGCTGACTAAGAAGGAACAAGGCAATTTCAATTATATCCGTGGCGATAGCGAAGGGTTTGTAAACATACCGTTGAGCATTAAAAATGTCGTTTTCTCCTGCTTCCTGCGTGAAGATACGGAAAAGCCGATGATAAAGGTATCCCTGCGTTCGGTAGGCAGTTTCCCATGCAACCGGCTGGCTACAGAATTCTTTAACGGCGGCGGGCATTTAAATGCTTCCGGCGGAGAATTTTACGGTACATTGGAAGAGGCTAAAAAAGTGCTGGAACTTGCATTGGAAAAATTCAAACCGCTGCTTAATGCCAAAGGATAAAAAAACAGCGGTTGTAAAGGTTAAAAGATACGAACTTTCTACTTGCAACTTTTAACTTTCGGGTAAATCAGATATTTTTGTACGAAATTACTAAATAACAGAAATGAAGAAACTTACTTTATTCTTTTTATCCTTACTGGCATTCGGCTTGGGTTTTCAGGCGTGTGATGACGGCAAGACCTATGCGGAAATGCTTGATGAGGAAAAAGACGGTATAAATGACTTTATCAAAAAGGAAGGCATCAAGGTCATCTCTCAAAGCGAATTTTATGCGCAGGATTCTACTACCAACGTCGAGGAGAATGAGTATGTGCAGCTTGCCAGCGGAGTGTACATGCAGATAGTGGATAAAGGCTCTGAAAATGCAGCCGACACTGTGAAAAACAACGATGAAGTGCTGGTGCGTTTTATGGAATATAGCATTCTTGACAAAGATACCACATTGTCCAACCTGAATGCGGTGGAAACCGTAGATGCATTCCGCTATGCGGTGACTTCTTCGTCCATTGCAGGTACATTCCTGCAGGGATATATGATGACTTATTATTCCTCACCGACAGTTCCGGCAGGCTGGCTTGTCCCGTTGACTTATGTTCGCGACATGGCTCATGTCAAACTGATTGTTCCTTCCAAGATGGGGCATCAGACAGCCATGCAATATGTCTACCCTTATTTTTATGACATCCGGAAATATCAAATCTGGAAATAACTAACCATTTATTTAAATAATTAACCTATGACTCTAATCAAATCTATCTCTGGAATCCGCGGAACAATAGGCGGTGGTGCAGGCGAGGGGTTGAACCCGCTCGACATTGTGAAGTTTACTTCGGCATACGCTACGCTTATCCGCAAAACGTGTACAGTAAAAAGCAACAAAATTGTAGTAGGCCGTGATGCACGCATCTCGGGCGAGATGGTAAAGAATGTGGTGGTAGGCACGCTCATGGGTATGGGCTGGGATGTAGTGGACATCGATTTGGCTTCTACTCCGACTACCGAACTGGCTGTTACCATGGAAGGTGCCAGCGGAGGTATCATCCTGACTGCTTCTCACAATCCCAAGCAATGGAATGCCTTGAAACTTCTGAATGAGAAAGGAGAGTTCCTGAACAAGGAGGAGGGCAATGAAGTGCTTCGTATTGCCGAAGCTGAAGAGTTCAACTTTGCCGAAGTGGACAAGCTCGGCTCTTATCGCAAAGACCTTACTTATAACCAAAAGCATATCGACAGTGTGTTGGCGCTTGACCTGGTGGATGTGGAAGCTATCAGGAAAGCCGATTTCCGCGTAGCCATTGATTGTGTAAACTCCGTAGGCGGCATCATTCTTCCGCAACTGCTGGAACAGCTCGGAGTGAAGCATGTGGAGAAACTCTACTGCGAGCCTACCGGTAATTTCCAGCACAATCCGGAACCTTTGGAAAAGAATTTGGGCGACATCATGAACCTTATGAAAGGCGGTAAGGCAGACGTTGCTTTTGTGGTAGACCCGGATGTAGACCGTTTGGCCATGATTTGTGAGGACGGTAAGATGTACGGTGAAGAATATACGCTGGTTACCGTGGCCGACTATGTGTTGAAGCACACTCCGGGCAATACGGTTTCCAACCTGAGTTCTACCCGTGCGTTGCGTGACGTAACACGTAAGTACGGTCAGGAATATTCCGCTTCTGCTGTAGGCGAAGTGAATGTAACTACCAAGATGAAAGAGGTAGGCGCTGTTATCGGTGGCGAAGGCAATGGTGGAGTTATTTATCCTGCCAGTCACTACGGACGCGATGCTTTGGTAGGTATTGCCTTGTTCCTCAGTCACCTGGCGCACGAAGGTAAGAAGGTTAGCGAATTGCGTGCCACTTATCCGGCCTATTTCATGGCAAAGAACCGTGTAGACCTGACTCCGGATACGGATGTCGATGCCATCCTTGCCAAAGTAAAAGAAATCTATAAGAACGAAGAAATCAATGATATTGACGGTGTAAAGATTGACTTTCCCGACAAATGGGTACATCTGCGCAAGAGTAACACGGAACCGATTATTCGCGTTTACAGCGAAGCGGCTACGCCGGAAGCAGCCGAAGAAATCGGTCGGCAGATTATGAAAGTAATTGAAGACTTGGCAAAATAATTGTACCGTTCTTTAGAACACAGAAACACAAAGATGCAGAGAATAGCTAAACTCTGTTTCTTTGTGTTTCTGTGTTTTTTATGTTGTTACAGTTGAATGATTCTCCCTATCTCTTGCTCAAAATTGGGAGTGAATATCCCTTTCCCTATATTTTCTTTAATTTCCTCTGTACTCCAGAAGCGTCCGCCATCCAGTTCGTCGCTGGGATGTATCTCTCCGTCATATACGGTTTTGTGCACAAAGACAAGCTCCTTTTCGCGAGCGGATTCAAAAACATAGCTGGTGACAGTTTCCGGTGCGAAGTCGGTTATCCCTAATTCCTCGCGCACTTCCCGTTTCAGCGCCATTTCTACGCTTTCGCCTAAATCTACGTGTCCTCCTACCGAGGTATCCCATTTGCCGGGTTGTATGTCTTTCCATTCGGGACGTTTTTGCAGGTATAATTCTCCTTTGGAATTGAATACATGCAGATGAATTACGGGGTGCAGCAGTTTGCTTCCGTTGTGACACTCACCGCGGGTGGCTGCACCTATGATGTTTCCCTGCTCGTCAACAAGAGGAAACATTTCCTGGTTATTGTCGCTATTCATTAATTCTGAGCTTTTTGTTGGTTTTATCGATGAAAATGTTACATTCTCCGAGAATAGTTACGGTATCAGCAAAGACGAATCACCGTAACTCAAAAATCGGAAATCATGGGCAAGCGCATAATCGTAAATCTTGCGCCAATCTCCATGCAGAAACGCTGAGACAAGCAGTAGCAATGTGCTTTGCGGCTGGTGGAAGTTGGTAACCATGGCTTTTACGATTCTATATTCGTATCCCGGAGCAATGATGATTTGCGTGCTGGAATGCAACGTTTCCATGTGATGCCGGTCGAGGTAGGCTATAATTGCCTGCAAAGCATCTACAGCGGGTGTTGCTGCTGTTTCAAGCGCCGTTTCATAAGGTTGCCATTGTTTTACATGCAAATCTTCTTCCGTAGCGTTAGGATTGTGCAGCAGAGTAACGCCTATGTGATAGAGGCTTTCCAGTGTACGTACAGAGGTTGTCCCTACCGCAATGGCTTTTCCTTCATGTGCTACCAGCTTCTCCAGCGTACTTCGATTGACGGATATGTATTCCGTGTGCATTTCGTGCCCTTCTATCTCTTCGCTTTTGACAGGTTTGAACGTGCCGGCTCCTACGTGCAGGGTCAGTTCTTCCAATGCTACCCCTTTTTCACGCAAAGCGTCCAAAACCCGTGGAGTGAAGTGCAGACCGGCTGTCGGTGCGGCTACCGAACCTTTTATCTTGGAATAAACGGTCTGGTAAGTCTCCTTGTCACTCTCCTGTGTCTCCCGATTCAGATAAGGAGGGATGGGTAGTTCGCCGAACACTTCGAGAATATCGGCGAATGTTATTTCCGGATTGTTCCAGCGGAAATCCACCCAATGGCTGGTTCCATGGCACGCACCGCGTTCGGCGGTCAGGGTAAGCGGCTTTCCTTTTACGGTTATTTCCCGTTTGAGCGCACCTTCTTTCCATTTCTTCAGATTGCCTATCATGCAGAGCCATGCGGCATGCTCCGTTTGCTGGAAGTTGAGGGCATAGTCGTTGGGTTGGACAGGTTCGAGGCAGAATACTTCGATAAGCGCTCCCGTTTCTTTATGGAAGTGCAGACGCGCCTGAATAACTTTGGTATTATTGAAAATCATCAGGCTGTTTGCCGGCAGATAGTCAGGCAGGGAAGTGAATATGTCTTCGGTAACTTCGCCGTGACGATACAGCAATAACTTGGATTGGTCACGCACGGGCAATGGAAACTTGGCAATGCGCTCATCCGGTAACGGATAATTGAATTCGCTGATTCTAATATGTTTGGGATCTTCTTTCATATCTTTATTTTATTAGGGGACTGCAAAGGTACGGATATTTGGGAAGATTTGGATTATATACAGCCAATTAATGACATATCAGTCATAAGGTCATTCCGGTTCATGGATACACAATGTATTTCTTGCCAATACAAAAAAGGTATGTTTGTATATAATCATCAAATAATTTCTAACTTTGCGAGAGATAAAAGAAGATGTCTGAACCGTATGTTTATAATGGTTCCGATGTGTCTTCCGGATAATGATTAAAAAACAGAATGGAAATTATGAAAATAGGAGATAAAGTGCGCTTCCTCAGTGAAGTAGGTGGCGGTGTTGTAACGGGATTCCGGGGAAAAGATATAGTGTTGGTGGAAGATGCCGACGGGTTTGACATTCCGATGCCGGTGCGTGAATGTGTGGTGATTGAAACGGATGATTACAATATTCCTACTCCTGCTTCCAAAGCAGCCAAGAAGAAGGCGGAGGAGCAATCGGCTGCGCGTATGGCTTCGGCAGCCTCGAAGCCGGTATCTTCCGTTTTGGACTCCGGACGGCAGATAGAGTGTCCGGTCCAACCTCAGGTATCTGTTTATCGTCAGCCGGAAATGAAAGGCGGAGATGTGCTGAATGTGTATCTTGCCTTTGTTCCGGAAGATATCAAGGCGGTAAGCACTACTCCGTTTGAGGCTTATTTGGTGAATGATAGCAATTACTGCATGTATTATACCTATTCGAGTGCGGAGGGCAAGTCGTGGACTGCCCGTTCTCATGGTTTGATAGAACCGAATACGAAACTCTTGTTAGAGGAATTTGAAAAATCGGAATTGAACGACCGGGAGCGTGTAGCTGTTCAGTTGGTGGCGTTCAAGGACAACCGCTCTTTCGCTATGAAGCCTGCTGCCAATGTGGAAATCCGCATCGATACGGTGAAATTCTATAAGTTGCATACTTTTCAGCCTACCGATTTCTTTGATACTCCAGCATTGGTGTACGATGTAGTGAGGAATGATGCTCCCGCCAGGCAGGTTTATGTGTCGGCTGAGGACTTACAGGATGCTCTGATGCAAAAGAAAGCAACAGACGGTCCGTCCAGACCCCGGACTATCGTGAAGCGGGGCGGCAAAAATGAAATCATCGAAATAGACCTGCATATCGGTGAACTGTTGGATGATACGCGCGGCATGAGTAACAGCGAGATATTGAACTATCAGCTGGATAAATTTCGTGAGGTGATGGAACAGTATAGGAATAAGCGTGAACAACGCATAGTCTTTATTCACGGCAAGGGTGACGGTGTGCTTCGTAAAGCGTTGCTGGATGAGCTGAAACGGAAATATCCGACTTGTAAGACGCAGGATGCTTCCTTTCAGGAGTATGGATTTGGAGCTACTATGGTGACGGTAAAATAAGGTATATGCGATGCAGGTTGGTAAGGAAAACAGGATTCTTATCTTAATCTTTCTATGTTTGGCAGTGGCATTGCCGGGTGCCTGTACTTATAAAGGCGGCAGTGGCAGAGTTTTTGAAATGCAGGAATTCGATTCTTTTTTCAGCACTCACAGCGATTCCGTAGTGATGGCGCCGCGCTGGATGAAAGCACAGGCATTGCAGAGAATGGAAAGGACCAAAGATAGTATGGTGCGGTATAATTATCTTGCTGTTGCCTTGAAAACCTGTCTGGCTACTTCCGACTTCGACTCCGCACAACTTTTGCTCCGGCAAGTTGAGGCGTTTGCTAGCAGACAGCCTTTTTCGCATCGGTTGGCCGATTTGCAGTCCGAATGTTTTAATATAAAGGGTAATATCTATTCGCGAAAGGGCTATATAGATTCTGCCGCGGTCTGCTTCAAGGAGGCCTATGAAACAAGATTGAAAGGAACAAAATTCGAGGTGATTCCTGATATCCTGATAAATCTTGCTGATGCTACCAACCATTTGGGCAGACCGGATATGGGTGCTTTCTGGTATAGAAAGGCTCTGCTGATGTGCGATTCGCTGAAGATGCCTTACAGAAAGAAAATCTCTATTTATTACGGATTGTCACAAGGATACCTGGCTTTGCGCGATTACGAGCAATGCGACTATTATTCGGAACTTGCGGGCAAGAATTATGCGGATATGTTTCCGGATGAGAAGCATTTCTACCTGAACAATCGTGGAAACTCTTATTATTACCGGGGAGATTACTCCACGGCAATCGGTTATTTTAGAAAAGTAGTGGAGCTTGTGAAAGATTACCCCGATATGTCTTGGGCGCTTAATCTGAGCTATCTGAACCTGAGCGACTGCTTTCTGCAACTGAATAAAACCGATTCGGTAGTCAAATACCTGGAGTTATGCCAGCCGTTCTTTGAAGAACTCGGTTCTACTACTGCTCTTTATTATATTGATACTCAAAAGATAGAACTGGCGTTGCAGTGCAAGGACTTTGCGGAGGCAAGGCGATTGTTGGCGATGAGTAAGGCTTCGCCGGAAATAGATGCGGATATGATACATATCCGTAACAAGTATTTGCAGCAGTTTTACGAAGAAACCGGCAACTATAGGCAAGCGTATGATTACTTGAAAGAGAATAAACGTCTGGACGACTCCATTCGCAATGAGCGTATAAGGATGCGTACGGCAGATTTGACATTGCGCTATCAGCAGGACTCTACCTTGATGGCGCATAAAGTGCTGTTCCAGAAACAGGAAAACGAGATGCTGATATTGAGGCAGACCCGTCTCGTGACATTAGCGGTTGCCGTTATTGCCCTTTTGATTGCAGCTTTCCTATTTCTTTATAATAGGAAAAAGCGGGATCTGCTGCTTGCCCAAAACCGAAGAACGGTCTCTACACTTCGTCTTGAGAACATCCGCAACCGCCTGTCTCCTCATTTTATATTCAACGTTCTCAATCAGGAGGTGGTAAACCGCAAGGAAGAGGAAAAGCAGGAGTTGGTATCGTTGGTGAAACTGATGCGTCGAAATCTGGAGCTGGCGGAGCAGTTGTGTGTCACCTTAGCCGAAGAACTGGACTTTGTCAAGACGTATATCGACTTGGAGCGCCGTTCGCTCGGAGCAACTTTCCATCCGGTTATTGAAATAGCCGGAGATGTACTGCCCGAGCAGGTCTGGCTACCTTCCATGATGATACAGATTCCGGTGGAAAATTCCGTGAAACACGCATTGCGTGGCAAGGAAGGAGAGCGGAATCTGTGGATTGCCGCAGATCGTCGGGAAGGCGGTGTTTGCATCAGGATTACGGATAACGGCGGCGGTTACCATCCGGAGAGCCGGAACAGAGGTACGGGTACAGGCATGAAAGTCATCATGCAAACCATCCAGATTTTGAATATGAAAAATCTGGCTGCAATTGATATATCCGTACATAATGTCACTTTGCCGAGTGGTGAAACCGGCTGTGAAGTAACTTTTTTATTACCGGATAAGTACGATTATAGAATTTAAGAGTAACCGTTTAGTGGCATTTTTTTTATTGATAGAGCGGGCTGCGGAAGAATAGTTCGTAAATGCCTATTTGCTGTTTTGTATGGAAACGAGAAAATATTTATATTCGCCAGACCAAAACATGGAATATGGACAAATACAAAGTCGTTATAGTAGATGATGATGACGTAGCTCTTGAAAATTTGAGCTTTGAGTTGTGGAAAGATGCCCGCTTCTCTTTGGAAGGTACTGCACGGAATGGTAGGAAAGGGAAGAAGCTTATTATGAAAGTGCAACCCGATTTGCTGTTTTTGGATGTAGAGATGCCGGACATGACGGGGCTGGAACTGTTGCAGGAGATACGCGATTATGTATCGTGGAATATGAGGGTCGTATTTTATACGGCGTACGACAAGTATATGATACAGGCTATTCGGGAAGCGGCATTCGATTATCTGCTGAAACCTTTCGATGAACGGGATTTGAAAGAGATTCTGACACGCTTTACCCAACAGGTTGAAACCACCGGGCAGCGGGTATCGTTTCCGGTAGGAAATCCCATGCATATCGGACAGACTTTCATCGTTTTTACTCCAACTAATGATATGCGTGCGTTGCGTCCTGCCGAGATAGGATTTTTCCGTTATTGTTTCGAACGTAAACAGTGGGAGGTCGTGCTGAATGACCAGTTGCCTCTGGCTTTGCGCCGCGGTATGACTGCCGAACAGATTACATCGTTCTCTCCGTGTTTTGTGCAGATACATCAATCGTATATTATCAATATAGATTATCTGATGCTCATACGGGATAACAGGTGTGTGCTATACCCGCCTTTTGATAAAATTACGGAGTTACTTGTTTCGAAGAAATTTAAGAAGGAATTGCAAGAACGTTTCTGTTTGTGAAAGCAGGCTGATGATTGGTATGTGAAGTTGAATGTCCATTACTCTAACAATGTTGACAAACAGAAAAAAGGATACCGGGGACATTTGCCGGTATCCTTTTTCTGTTTTATATGTTTTCCGTACCTATGCCGGAAATACATGTTACTTTACTTCAATGCCTTTGTTCTGCAGTGTAACGTTCAAAACTTTTGCATAGTCGGAATATTGCTTTTCATTCAAAGTTCTTTTCATTAATTTCAGATTACCGTAAACAGCGTTACGTAGCAACTTTTCCTGATTTTTCTTTGAGTTTGTGGCACGTGACATCTGCTCGTTAAAGTATTCGCAAATGTTGGTAACCTCTTTTTGCTGGTTAGCGGACAATTTCAAATATTTGCTCAGCTTGCTTACATTGATGTTACCTTCCCAACTTGCAGTTGTTGGCTGGTTTCCTGCTGCGAATGTGCTGGCAGACAGACATACGGCTGCCACTAATGTTAATCCAAAACGTTTCATAATACCTACTTTTTTAATTGTTATACCTAAAAACTAATCTAATAAAAATCTAATACCTACTGAAAACAGTCGTAAGCGTCTAGCTTTTCTTTTTACCTATGCAAATGTATGATTATGTTTTATAACACAAAAATGAAAATAAAGAAAAGTGCAGGTTTTACCTTCATTTCTTGATTTATATCAATTGGTGATTGTGAAAATGCACAAAAACAGTTCTGTTTTGTAATGCAAATGTAATATTAAAGGGTATTATGTGTTAATGTGATAGAGAATATGCATTATAAGTATACAAAAAGAAATGCTTGTAGAATGGAGTGGAACGCTTTCATTCTTCTACAAACATTAAATCGCTGATAATGCCATCCGATACAAAAATCCCTTTACGGCTAAGACAGAGACGGTTGTTGTCGTATATTTCCAGATTTCCGCAGTCCAGATGCGGATATGATGTTTCCTTTAATTGGTTTATTTGCAGATTTGACTTGAAAACTTGTAATGTATCCGCAGTAATCTTTGTTGGCATTTTATATATTACAGTTTTTGCCAAAGCTTGATTTACATCTTTGATTATATTCTCTTTTGCTTCTGCATAATTGTTGTATCCAAGGAACAATGCAGGAAACATCAAAGAGAAAAATACTATGATTGCTGTTATTGGTTTCATATCTATTATTTGTTGTGGATAGGATGTCTCAAATTGCTCACTGATTATCAGATGCCAATTCTTTCTCGATTTCTTCAATCGTAGGCAAACTGCCTCGGAAGTCTTTAGGCAAGGCTTGTCCTAATTCATAATCGGAAATTCCGATAGGCTTCTGAATATCACGTAAGGCATATTCTGCCTTGATACGATCTTTGCTCTTAAAAGTCAGCATATCAAATATATATGGGTCTTTGAGCATTGATTTCACATCATTTGCTTCCGGAACAGGCAGGGGTTCAGTGAAGTTGTTTGCCAACGCTCCATGCTTGCCGTAGTCATCAAGTTTGATGGCTTCTTGCAGATAGCGTGTCGTCCAGTGATTGGTAATGCTCTGCACCATATATTGCATATTGCGTACAGTAAATCCCTTTATCTCGGAATAATCGTTCTTCAAATCCACAGCCAACCGTTGCAAGGTTTTCTTGCCCCAGCCATCTGCATCTTGGCTTTGCTGTAACATTTCGCCAACGTCCCAATACATCCGAAGCATTTCTTCGTTGGCGGCATAAATTACTCGTTGCTGGGCAATCAGTACCCGTTGCTTGATTTTGCGAAGCAATGCCGCATAGCCACGGAAGTTATCCGTCAAGTTATCAACCGTTTGTATCTTTGTGTTCTTAGCCATACTTTTCTTTAATTCGTTTACAAAGTTACTATATTTATTCAGTTGTGCATCAAATCCTTACGATTATAACTGATTACATTTACTCAATTATTATCTTCTCATCGAAAGCCCTTTCTGCTGTTCCTTTTGAAGAGCTATTTCACTCAGTTGAAAAAGTATACTTTAGCTTTCTACAAACATTAAATCGCTGATAATGCCATCCGATACAAAAATCCCTTTACGGCTAAGACAGAGACGGTTGTTGTCGTATATTTCCAGATTTCCGCAGTCCAGATGCGGACGTGCCATATCGAAGCAGTATTGCCACAGTTCTTTGCCGAATTTCTGTTCTATATCATTCAGGGGCACTCCCCAACGGGTACGAATGGAAGTCATGATGCATTCGTTATAGCAGGTGGTCCGGTCCAAATGCTCCTGTTCGGACAAGCGTTGATTGTTTTCGATGGCATGTATGTATTTTTCCAGGGAAGCCACATTCCATTCGCGGGTATCCGTATTGAATGAATGTGCCGAAGGGCCACAGCCCAAGTAAGGAATTCCTTTCCAGTAAGATGTATTGTGGCGGGAATACATGTCCGAACGGCAGAAATTGGATATCTCGTAGTGCTCGTAGCCGGCACTGCCAAGCGTATCTATCAGGGTGGAGAAGAAACGGACGCTGCTTTCTTCGTCTACTTCGCGGATACGGTGCGCTTGCAGCAGCTCGTAAATGCGAGTGCCTTCTTCGTATGTCAGGTGGTAAGCGGAGATGTGCTCTACGTTGAGGCTGACGGCTTGTTGTAAATCACGTTTCCAGCGTTCATCCGTTTCGCCGGGCAGTCCGTAGATAAGGTCGATGCTTATGTTGTTGAAGCCTGCGTGGCGGCAGTGCTTTACGGCATTGACGGCTTGTGCTGCATTATGGCGGCGGTTTAGCAGTTTCAGAGTGGAATCGTCGAAAGTCTGTATCCCCATACTGATGCGGTTGAAAGGCAAATTTTGCAGCATGGCGGCATAGGCTTCGGTCAAGTCATCGGGATTAGCTTCGAGGGTAATCTCCCGGCAGTGTTCCATTCCATAGTATTTCCGGATGGTTTCAAATACTTCGCGGAAATCCTCTTCGGCAAGCTGTGAGGGGGTTCCGCCACCGAAGTAAATCGTTTCGACTGGCTCTCCCCTCAGATATTCTTTCCGCATCTGCAACTCCTTGCACAACGCATGGATATAGCGGCTTTTCAGTTCGCTGCGGGTGGTGGAGTAGAAATCGCAATAGATGCAGCGTATCTTGCAAAAGGGAATATGGATGTAGATGCCTGCCATGAGCCTGTAAATTGGTTGGGGTGCAAATATACGATATTTTCTGTTTGTAGATTGAGTGGTTCTTCATCTTTACTTGTATTTAATATTAAAATGGATATTGAAATGCGGAAGGACTGCCGTATGGAAGCCGTTCTTCTTGGGCTTAGGTCAGCAATATATACATTATCAATATTACTGTTTCAATACTGTTTGATAACTTTTTTGTCATCACTTGGCATGAATTACGCTCTATCTCTCTGTGGAAAGGGGATAGAGTGAGTGATGACAACTGTGACGACAGTGATGACAATCTATTTGTCGTCACTGTTTTTTGCGGTATATTCTCCGCTTTTATATGCTAATTACCTTATAATCAATATTGAAAGTAGTGTATAATGAATTGCGTTAATATCGGTTAAAACATTGCATTTTCTTTATCATAGCCGCAATATGGTATAGTGTACACGCTTTTCCTGTTATGCAATAGGTAAATTAGAGCGACTTTCTTCGGCTAATGATGAAAAAAGCTTCTTGCTTTAAGTTGTTATTCCTTGTTGTTTTTGTGATTTTGATAGATGTATAATGTAGTAAACCTACATATATAACTTCGTTTTCCAATTGCGGGCTCTACGGTTGCCAGTTGCAGGCTCTGCGGTTGCCAGTTGGAAACCCGGCAGCCCCCAATTGCGGAACGAGGTTTTCCTTGGTGTTTCACCTGGTTTTTGTACGTTTATAATAGGATTATGTACTATGTTTTTGCAGATAAACAACTGAGAAATAATTTTTTTGACGAGTTGCAGAATTTTCTTTTGGCTGTTTGTTCTCTGTTTATTTCTATAGCTATTTGTACATATATATTTCCCATGTTTTCTTTTTTTTGACTTAAAACCCGGTTGGGTTTTGATTTGTAGTTTTTATCTTTGCAGCATACAAACCTGAATAAATAATAGATATCATGAAAAAACGAATTGTTACCGGATTATTTACTGCCCTGGCTGTGATGGCAAACGCGCAGTCTTTTACCGAATGGCAGAATCCGGAAGTGAATGCTGTGAACCGTGCCCCGATGCACACCAATTATTTTGCTTACGAATCGGAAGGCGTGGCACAGACGGGAGTTAAAGAGCACTCTTCCCGTTTTATGACCTTAAACGGTACTTGGAAATTCTTTTGGGTGAAAGATGCAGACGCCCGCCCCGTTGATTTCTGGAAGCCGGGGTTCAATGATAAAGGCTGGTGCGATATGCCTGTTCCCGGTGTTTGGGAGCTGAATGGCTTTGGAGATCCTATTTACGTGAACGTAGGTTATGCCTGGCGCAATCAGTTCAAGAATAATCCGCCGCAAGTGCCTGTTGTGGACAATCATGTCGGTTCATACCGCCGGGAGATTGTAGTGCCTGCTACCTGGAAAGGTAAGGACATTATAGCTCATTTCGGTTCGGTGACTTCCAATATGTACCTGTGGGTGAACGGCAAGTATGTAGGTTACAGCGAGGATAGCAAACTGGAGGCAGAATTCGACCTCACCTCTTACCTGAAACCGGGACAGAAGAACCTGATAGCTTTTCAGGTGTTCCGCTGGTGCGACGGTACATATCTTGAAGATCAGGATTTCTTCCGTTATAGCGGAGTGGGACGCGACTGCTATCTGTATGCCCGCGATAAGAAACGTATCGAGGATGTCCGTGTCACTCCGGATTTGGATGCTGACTACAAAAACGGCTCTTTGCGTGTAGAAGTCAGTCTGAAAGGTAACGGTAATACCGCCTTGGAGCTATTGGATGCCGAAGGCAAGCAGGTGGCAACGGCAACTGTACGCGGTAACGGGGTTGCTGTAATGAACCTTGACAATCCGCACAAATGGACAGCGGAAACCCCGTATCTTTATACATTACGTGCAGCTTTGCAAGGCAGTGGCGAGGTTATTCCCATAAAAGTGGGTTTCCGTAAAATTGAACTGAAGAATGCGCAGGTATTGGTAAACGGCAAGCCCGTCCTGTTCAAGGGAGCCAACCGTCACGAAATGGATCCTGATTACGGTTATGTTGTTTCCCGTGAGCGTATGATTCAGGATATTCAGCTTATGAAGCAGTTCAATCTGAATGCGGTGCGTACCTGCCACTATCCCGATAATAATCTGTGGTATGATTTGTGCGATCAATATGGTATTTATGTGGTAGCGGAAGCCAATATCGAGTCTCACGGAATGGGATATGAAGAATCCACTCTTGCCAAACGTGCCGATTACAAGAAAGCTCATATAGAGCGTAATCAGCGTAATGTACAGCGCAGTTTCAACCATCCGAGCATCATTTTCTGGTCATTGGGTAATGAAGCCGGTTATGGGCCTAACTTTGAAGCGGCTTATGACTGGGTGAAAGCGGAAGACCCGAGCCGTGCCGTGCAATACGAACAGGCCGGAAAGACAGGAAAGACCGATATATTCTGTCCGATGTATTATGGATATAACGATTGTCTGAAATATTGTGAGGATGATTCTATGAACAGACCTCTCATTCAGTGTGAGTATGCGCATGCCATGGGTAATTCGGAAGGAGGCTTCAAAGAATATTGGGATATGATTCGCAAATATCCCAAATATCAGGGTGGTTTCATTTGGGATTTTGTAGACCAGTCCGTTCGTTGGACCGGTAAGAACGGTAAGATGATTTATGCCTATGGCGGTGACTTCAACCGCTTTGATGCCAGCGATGTCAATTTCTGTAACAACGGTCTTGTCAGTCCCGACCGCGTACCCAATCCTCATATGTACGAGGTAGGACGTATCTATCAGAATATCTGGACAACTCCGGCCGATTTGCAGCGTGGAGAAATTAATGTATTCAACGAAAACTTCTTCCGTGACCTTTCGGGCTGTTATCTGGAGTGGGAAATGCTGAAAGACGGCAAGGTGATGCGCAGCGGTCGTGTGGATGACCTGAATGTAGCTCCGCAGCAGACTGCTAAAGTCAAACTGGATTTGGGAACTGTCTGCCAGTGTGCCGAGTGGTTGCTTAACGTGTCTTATAAATTGAAGGAACGTGAAGGTCTGCTTCCGGCAGGGCATATTGTCGCTAAAGACCAATTGACGCTGAATGCCTATCAGGCTCCTGCAATGGATTTGAAGAACACGGAATTGAGCAACGTGGAAGTGCCCGCTCCCGTGATACAGGAGAATGACTGCAACTATCTTATTGTCTCCGGTGAGGCTTTCCGCATGGAGTTCAACAAGCATACCGGTTACCTGACCAAATACGAAGTGAACGGTTTGGATATGATTAAGGAAGGTGAAGCGCTTACGCCCAACTTCTGGCGTGCTCCTACCGACAATGATTTCGGCGCTAACCTGCAACGTAAATATGCTGTCTGGAAGAATCCGGAGATAAAACTGACTTCTTTCAGTCAGCACACCGAGAACGGACAAGTGATTGTGGACGCGGCTTATAAACTGCCGGAAGCATCGGCGGAGTTAAGTCTGACATATGTTATCAACAACAGTGGCGCTGTTAAAATCACTCAAAAGATGGTTGCCGATAAGAATGCCAAAGTAGCCAACCTCTTCCGTTTCGGCATGCAGATGCCTATGCCCCGCAGCTTTGAAACTGTAGAATACTACGGCCGTGGTCCGGTGGAGAACTATGCAGACCGTAACCATTGTACCGACCTCGGTATCTATCGGCAGAGCGTATCGGAGCAGTTCTATCCGTATATCCGTCCGCAGGAGAATGGCACAAAGACGGATATCCGCTGGTGGAAGATGCTGGATGCAGCCGGTAACGGTATAGAGGCAGTTGCTGCCGCTCCGTTCTCCGCATCGGCTTTACACTATACGATTGAATCTTTGGATGAAGGCTGGAGCAAGCGCCAGGGACACTCTCAGGAGGTGGAAGAGGCGGATTTGACAAACTTCTGCATTGATAAGGTTCAAGCCGGTTTGGGATGCGAGGATAGTTGGGGACGCATAGCCCGCCCTGAGTATCAGGTGCCTTATGCTGATTATGAATTTACGTTTATCCTGACTCCGGTACGTCATAACATCGGAATACAATGAGGAAACCGGCCGGAAGTAAACGTTTTCCGTAGAGGTACGTTGTATTCAGCCGGACTCTTCTGATATGCAAGGCATCGGACTGCCATCCCAAAGTCGGTTATGAGGCTTTCGGGGGAGTCCGGTGCTTTGTTCTGTTTACACCTTAGGAGCGATTTATTTTGCTCCGTCCAGATATCCTTTTTTGAACATATTGACAAAGAGAAAGAACAGGGAAAGTAGTAACGGGCCGAATATGACCCCCATAAATCCAAAAAGGGAGAGGCCGATAACAACTCCGAAGACAGTGATGAGCGGATGAATATCGGCCATTTTCTTTTGGATGACGAAACGTATCAGATTATCGAGTTGCGAGATGACAAGGGAACCGAATATGACCAGTCCGATTGCTTGGAACCAGTTGCCGATAAGTGCCATGTATATGGCTATGGGAATCCATACCAATGCCGTACCTGCCATGGGTATGATACTGGCAAAACCTGTAAGAAAGCCTGAAAACAGAATATTGGGAGCATCGAATATCCAATAGCCGAGCATGGCTACTCCGCCTTGTATTACGGCAAGCAAAGGTATGCCGATGGCATTGGAACGGACAATCATATTGATTTCGTGTACTATCTCCTGTGTGTTGGTTTCATTGAAAGGAAGAAGTTCGTTGACATATTGCTCCATTTTCTTTCCGCCTATCAGCATGAAGTAGAGGACAAATACCAGTACAAACATATTGACGATGAAGCTGCTGATGCCTCCCATTAATGTCTGTCCGATGCGTGGAAGGGATGAAATGAAGAATGAAAGGCTGTTTCCGCTTAGTACATTGTATCCGGTTCTGGCCTTGATAATGGAGGCGGCTTCTTCAAAAGGTGCAATGACTGCCTGCGGATCAAGGTTGATGTTCTGCAGGTTTACTACCGCCAGCCATACTACCAATGCCAGAGGAACGAGAAAGCATAAAATGGCTTCTGCCGTAATGACAGTGGCAGCTATGCTCCGTTTTATCTTTCGCTTTTCGGACAGATAAATCATCTGGCGCCTGACCAGTATATAGATGGTCAATGCACCCAACAGACCGCCTAAGAAGGGAGTGATTTGCCTGGCGAGGATAATCCCCAACCCGATAATGATGGTAATCAATGAATATTTCCAGTATTGCTCTTTTGTACTCATAGAATATGTTGTTTCTTTGAAAAAGAAACATTATAAGAGCCGGAAATGTTTTTGAGGAATATGCGGAGATTGAATTTTATCCTTCACCAGGTCGTTTTGAAAAGGGAATCGAAGAAGAAGAGAATAATCATCGTTTATACTACATCACTACAAAGGATTTTAAGACAGTATCCAAGGCGAAAGTATTATATGATCCCGGTTTCAGCTCGATTGACGCTGTCATTGTGAAGCGGGCAAAAAATGATTATGTAATGGTGCTCAAAGATAATACAGTAGAATCTGTAACAAGAATGTTAAATATTCTATCACATTCTACTTTAGACGCTTGGCTCGCCCACTACAACCACGGCGGCATTAAGCAGCTTCTCCATAAAGACCGTTCATATTCCCCAGATTTTAAACAAAAAGTCCTTGAGCACCGCTGGCAGCATGGGTTATCATTAAAAGAAACGGCAGCCCTTTTCTCTATCCCTAATTTTTCCACTATCTATCAATGGGAAAAGCAATACCTTGCCTACGGCAAATCAGGGCTGCTGCCTAAAAAGAAAGGCAGGCCGTCAATGAAATATAAACCTAAAAAACGTAAACAAAAACCTGAACCTACTTATCTTGAACAACTGGAAGCCGAAAATGCTTTTCTCAAAATGGAAAATGCCTTCTTAAAAAAGTACAACGCCTTGATTCAGCAGGAAGAGGAAGAAGAAAGACGCAAAAGACAGCGTTAATAATCTCTGAATTAAGGGCAGAATATCCTCTTAAAAAGCTATTGGACTATACAGGTATGGCAAAAAGTACTTACTATGCCGCTATGGAAAGCATAAATACAGGCGATAAGTATAGTAAGCTGAAAGAAGCAATAAAACGTATCTGCACAGATAACAAAGGCAGGTACGGTTACAGGCGCGTAACCTTAAAACTTAAAAGCGAAGGCTTTAAAGTAAACCATAAAGTAGTAATGAAGCTAATGAAACAAGCAGGCTTAACCTGCAAAGTAAGGCTGAAGAAATATAAATCTTACAAAGGAGAACAGGGCAAAACAGCGCCAAACATTCTGCAAAGAAATTTTAAATCAGATAAGCCAAATAAGAAATGGTCAACAGATATAACAGAGTTTTCGTTATTCGGCAGGAAGCTGTACCTATCACCAATTATAGACCTATATAACGGGGAAATAATAAGCTATAAAGTTTCAGAGCGCCCTGTATTAAAACAAGTAACGGATATGGTGAAAGAAGCAGTTGCGCGTATAGGAAAAACAGACAGCTTGATACTGCATAGTGACCAGGGATGGCAATATCAGCATAAGGCATATCGAAAGATATTAAAAGAAAACGGCATAATCCAAAGTATGTCAAGGAAAGGAAACTGTTTGGATAATGCCGTAATAGAGAATTTCTTTGGGCTGCTGAAGTCAGAATTATTCTATTTTGAAAAGTTTAAGTCAATAGAAGATTTTAAAGAGAAGTTAGACGAATATATAGATTATTACAATAACCGAAGGATAAAGGCAAAGTTAAAAGGACTCAGCCCGGTAGAATACCGGACCAAGTCCTTAAGAACAGCTTAATTATTTTGTCCAACTTTTTGGGTGCATATCATTGACGGGTGGTGATGATTTACATCATCTTTAATCCATTTTTTACCTAAAGCTGTTTTTAACATATCTTTTGTGAATTTATATTGTGATGAAGCCAAACTATTTGTTTCATCATAATGATTTGAATGAATATCTAATATTCCGCAAACTAATTCATAGACAAGATCGTTTGTAAAGTATTTATATCTGTTTGATGTTAAAGCAAAAATAATATTGGAATGTTTTTCAATATATTCATCTGAAAAATAAGTAAACATTGGTATTCGTACTGTACCAAATCCATCAAAGTTTGGAGAACGTCTTTTATCTGGTATTACTGCATGGTCAGAAAAATATAACATTGCCTGTAAGTTTAGTTTTTGTTTGCCGTATTCCCAAATTTTTTGCAGAATATAGTCTGTATAACGAATAGAATCGATATAGTTAGGAATTAAATCATACTTTTCGGGTTCGCTGAATTTGGCAAAGCTTTGCGGATAACGGTTGATAAAATTAAAATGATTACCTTTTAAATGGATTACTACAAAATTATTCTTTGTTGGGTCAACTTCGTCCAGATAATCAAGTAAGGCTTCATCGTACTGTACTTGATTAAGGTTTTGCTTAGTCCATTTTGAAGTTCCACAAGTATTGGCTATAATTGTTACTGCTGTAGAAGAATCACCTAAATTTCCCTGATTGCTGTACCAATGTGTAGTATAGCCTGCTTTATGGGCAATATCAATTACAGAACAGGATTTTCACGCCTCAAACGGCGGCACCGGCGCTTCATTCAATCAGCCGCTTCAGTTGTTTGAAGATTGCAATTCCGGAGGACTTTTTGTATGGGATCGAGCCAATAGAACCGTAACGCTGAAAGCCGGACATACATACAGTATTTCATTCAGCGGTTCGGTCTGCATTTCTCACGACATGGGTGGATGGTACTCGGTAGTATTGAAAGGCAGACAAGGCATTCTTAATGATACATTGATCGAAAGGTATATGAACGATGCAGATAATTCACGAGTGTGGATGCCGTTTGCATTCAACCGCATCTACAATGCCGGCAGTGATATTGTGCTGCAATATGAATTTATCCAGTTGACCCCCGGCACACAGCTGAACGGTGCTGTCTATAATATTACAATCATTGCTCTTGATTGAGCCGACATATACGAAAACAGAGGTAACGGAAAATAAAAAAACGAATACTCAGTATCATGCTCACC
>OGZW01000819.1_pt1 | contig 25086 bp, 19 predicted proteins | sample 1577001 | NCBI WGS metagenome assembly OGZW01 (sample SAMEA3541519, study PRJEB24748) | human gut metagenome | biome: human gut; feature: human-associated habitat; material: faeces | place: China | collected 2012 | reverse complement strand
TGTTTTTGTTAAATTGGTAAATTGTATGATACTATATTGGAGGGGAAAGTGTCAATTTAATCGATGGAGGCGTAAATTCGATGGTAAATGATGTATTAGAGTTGGAGAGCGATAAAATTATTGCGCGGCTTCGTGCGGAATTATTAAAGTAGAAAATCATAAAAACAGGGAGCGGTTCAGCAATTCCTGAATAACTCCCTGTCTGATTAAAGAAAAAGTATGCTTACCATTCCGAAGAAGAAACGGACTATAATTTTGATAATGCCGAGAATAACACCGATTAGTAAAGCAATTTTTACAGTCTTAAAATTAGATTCATATTTTTCATAATTGCCCTGCATATAAGCGGTGTTTGCAAAAACAATGTATACAATGGCAACGATGCCGCAGATTTTATTGGCAAGAAGCAGACATACAATGCTTAGTGCCAGCCACAGACCAAAGGAAGGGCAGGACTGATTTGGAGGCATTGGATTATTATTATAATTGTTCATGAGAAAATCTCCTTTAATTTTAGTAAGAGTATATATGCTATTGTAGAGGATTACACAATATTCGTCAATAAGGAAATAATAATCGGAATTACAGGAACAAATACTGGGAAAAAGCACATTAGTAGTACTGAAAAAGGAAAATCCCACACATATAGGAGTAGCTTTCGACCCTTCGGGACCTACATTCCGCCACGAGGCTTACGAACAATACAAAGCGCAACGGGAAGAGACTCCCGAGGCTATCCGCCTTTCCGTACCTATTATAAAGGATATTATCCGTGCCTACCGCATTCCTATCCTGGAAGTGCCCGGTTATGAAGCCGACGACGTAATAGGCACGCTTGCCACCGAAGCCGGCAGACAAGGTATTGTCACTTACATGATGACGCCCGACAAAGATTACGGCCAACTGGTATCGGAGAATGTATTCATGTACCGCCCCAAACACAGCGGCGGATTCGAAGTCATGGGTATCGAGGAGATAAAAGCGAAGTTCGATATTCAGTCCACAGAGCAAGTCATCGACATGCTGGGACTGATGGGCGACTCTTCCGATAACATCCCCGGCTGTCCGGGCGTGGGAGAGAAAACCGCACAAAAGCTGGTGGCTGAATTCGGCAGCATCGAAAACCTGCTTGCCCATACCGACCGGCTGAAAGGTGCGCTTAAAACCAAAGTAGAGGCAAACCGGGAAATGATTGCTTTCTCCAAATTCCTTGCAACCATCAAAGTGGACGTACCTATCAAGCTCGACATGAACACACTCGTCCGCGAAGAGCCGAACGAAGAAGAGCTCCGCAAGATTTTCGAAGAGCTGGAATTTCGTACCCTCATCGACCGTGTCCTGAAAAAGATAGTCTCTCCCCTTCCCTCTTCTTCCAGTTCCGCTTCGCCCGATCCTTATGCGGGAACTTTGTTTGCCCAACCCACCGACGGCACAACTTCCAGAAACAACGCTCCGGTTCAAGGCGATTTGTTTGCAAATTTTGCGGACAACGGGACGGGTGATGCAAAAAATTCGATTCTCACGCGCTTAGAAACGCTCGATGTAGACTATCAACTGATTGATACAGAAGAGAAAAGAAAGAAAATTATTCAAAAGTTACTTACAAAAGAAATTCTCTCAATAGATACGGAAACCACCGGAACCGAACCGATGGAAGCGGAACTGGTGGGAATGAGCTTCAGTGATGCCGAAAACCGGGCTTACTATGTACCCGTTCCGGCAAATCGTGACGAAGCGTTAAAAATCGTCAATGAGTTCCGCCCTCTTTACGAAAACGAAAATTCCATGAAAGTAGGACAAAATATCAAGTACGATATGATTGTCCTTCAAAACTACGGAGTACAGGTAAAAGGAAAACTTTTCGACACCATGCTTGCCCATTATGTATTGCAACCGGAGCTCCGGCACAACATGGACTACCTTGCCGAAATCTATCTGCACTACCAGACCATCCACATCGACGAACTTATAGGAGCCAAAGGCAAGAACCAAAAGAATATGCGCGACCTTCCGCCGGAAGACGTATACCGCTACGCTTGCGAAGATGCGGACGTTACACTGAAACTGAAGAACGTACTCGAAAAAGAACTGAAAGAGCACGCTGCCGAACATCTCTTTTACGAAATAGAGATGCCGCTCGTACCGGTGCTCGTCAACATCGAAAGCAACGGAGTGCGTATCGATACGGAAGCGCTTAAACAATCGTCCGAGCATTTCACACTCCGCCTGCAGGAGATTGAAAAAGAAATCTATGCACTGGCAGGTGGCGAAACCTTCAATATCGGCTCACCCAAGCAGGTAGGCGAAGTGTTGTTTGACAGACTCAAAATCGTAGAGAAAGCCAAAAAAACCAAGACCGGACAGTATGTCACTTCCGAGGAAGTACTCGAAAGCCTTCGGAACAAACACGCAATCATCGGTAAGATACTTGAATACCGCGGACTGAAAAAGCTGCTAAGTACCTACATCGATGCATTGCCCCAGCTGATAAATCCGCATACGGGACGTATCCATACCTCGTTCAACCAGGCGGTAACCGCTACCGGACGACTCAGCTCAAGCAATCCGAACCTGCAAAACATACCCATTCGTGACGAGGACGGCAAGGAAATCCGCAAAGCCTTCATCCCCGATGACGGATGCGAGTTCTTCTCTGCCGACTACTCGCAGATCGAACTGCGTATCATGGCACATCTGAGCCAGGACAAGAATATGATTGATGCCTTCCTCAGCGGTTATGACATTCATGCCGCCACTGCCGCCAAAATATATAAGGTGGATATTAATGACGTAACCGCCGATATGCGCCGTAAAGCCAAGACAGCCAACTTCGGCATCATCTACGGCATCTCTGTCTTCGGGCTGGCGGAGCGTATGAACGTTCCCCGTCAGGAAGCCAAAGAACTGATAGACGGGTATTTTGAAACCTACCCGCAAGTCAAGGAATACATGGACAGAAGCATACAGGTGGCGCGCGAAAACGGATATGTGGAAACCATCTTCCACCGCAAGCGCTTCCTGCCCGACATCAACTCACGGAATGCCGTAGTACGCGGTTATGCAGAGCGCAATGCCATTAACGCTCCCATCCAGGGAAGTGCTGCCGACATTATCAAAGTAGCCATGTCGCTCATCTACCGGCGCCTTCAAAGTAACAATCTGAAAGCAAAGATGATTTTACAGGTCCATGACGAACTGAATTTCAGCGTTCCCGAAGCAGAAAAAGAGATTATACAAAAAATTGTAATCGAAGAGATGGAACGGGCATATCGCATGCTGGTACCCTTGAAAGCCGATTTCGGGTGGGGAAAGAACTGGCTGGAAGCGCACTAATCCGCTCGATAACTTTATTTAACTTACAATCAGAAAGCAACAGAAGCAATCGCTTTAAAATACAGTTTGCTCATCAGAATATCCGGCACCTTTGCTGCCGGATATTTTTTATTCACAAACCGCTCCAAAAAGAAAGCATATCATCCTTGTTGCTTTTGACAATTTGATAAAATATTAGCCATATATTTTATTTATGTCAATTATATGCGTACCTTTGCACCGCTTTTAAGAAAGATATGATAGAAAATAGTAAGTAATACTCTAAAAAACATAAATCATGAAAACTTTAAAAACTTTGATTTTATTCTCTTTTCTTTTTGTGTGTGGAATGAATGCGTCAGCAGACAACAAAAGTAACCTTATTTACAATTCGGAAGAAGTAAATGGAATGAAAGTTGCCGAAACTGTTTACAAGATGGATGGCAGTACGCTTGCCAACTATATGAAGTACAATTATAAATACGATGACCAAAAGCGTATAACAGAAAGCGAAGCGTTGAAATGGAATGCCGTAAAAAACGCATGGACTCATGACATGTGCATCCGCTATGCCTATGAAGGCAAATCCATAACTACTACTTATTATAAATGGAGCAATAAAAAGAACACCTATATTCTTATCCCTGAAATGACAATAACAATGGATAATCCCGATATGTAATCCATTCATTTTCTCTCATAAATATACTCTAATAACTAATAATAACCCAAAACCTTTTCATAAACTGAGGAGCCGGAACAAATACATTCCGGCTCTTTTTGTATTTTTGCTTTCCAATAAAAACATAGAAGCATGATACCCCAAGCACTTATCCACTACGTCGAAACGGAGATTATCCCCCGATACGAACACTTCGACAAGGCACACAACCGTTCGCATGTACAAACAGTCATTGACGAAAGCCTCGCTCTTGCCAAACTTTACCCCCAGGCAGACGAACGTCTTGTCTACACCATAGCAGCCTATCACGACACAGGGCTTTGCCGCGACCGCGCCACGCATCACCTTGTTTCGGGAGAAATCATAGCCGCCGACAGCAACCTTCTGCAATGGTTCGACAAAGAAGAGATGGCAATCATGCGGGAAGCCGTGGAAGACCACCGGGCATCCAGCGACCATGAGCCGCGCAGCATTTACGGAAAAATTGTGGCCGAAGCCGACCGTATCATCGACACAGACATCACCCTGCGCCGTACCGTACAATACGGACTGAAACAAAATCCTGCAGCGGACGAAGCATGGCACTACCAACGTTTTCACAAACATCTGATGGAAAAGTACGCACCCGGCGGCTACCTTAAACTTTGGCTTCCCGACTCAAAGAACGCCGAAAGGCTGAAAGAACTGCAAAGCATCATAGCGGATGAGGTGCATCTGAAAAGCATTTTTCACCGCATGTTCGAAGAAGAGAAAAGATAAAAGACTATCTTTGCAGTCAATTAACTGAATAATAATTAAAAAACAAGATATATTTATGGCATTAAAAGCAGGTATAGTGGGACTGCCCAACGTAGGGAAATCCACTCTTTTCAACTGTCTATCCAGTGCAAAGGCACAGGCGGCAAACTTTCCTTTTTGTACTATCGACGCCCAAATGGGTCAGGTATCCGTGCCTGACGAGCGACTGACCAAACTCGCCGAAATCGTTCATCCAGGACGCATCGTGCCCGCCGTATGCGACATTGTCGATATTGCCGGACTGGTGAAAGGCGCCAGCAAAGGTGAAGGACTGGGCAACCAGTTTCTGGGCAACATCCGCGAGTGCGACGCCATTATCCATGTGCTGCGTTGCTTCGACAACGGCAACATCGTACACGTGGACGGAAGCGTAGATCCGGTGCGCGACAAGGAAATCATCGATACCGAACTCCAGCTCAAGGACCTCGATACGGTAGAAAACCGCATCAAGCGTGTAGAGAAGATAGCCAAAGTTGGCGGAGATAAAATGGCGAAAGTAGAGTACGAACTCCTGCTCCGCTACAAAGACGCATTGGAACAGGGACAGAGCGCCCGCACCGTAATACCTCAGAACGATGACGAGGAGCAATGCGCCAAACAGATGTTCCTGCTCACCACGAAACCGGTACTCTACGTCTGCAACGTAGACGACACCAGCGCCGCCACCGGCAACCAATACGTAGAGCAGGTGCGCGAGGCCATCAAAGACGAAGATGCCCAGCTCATCATCATCTCCGCACAGACCGAAGCTGACATCGCCGAACTGGAAACTTACGAAGAAAAGCAGATGTTCCTCGAAGACCTCGGCCTGAAAGAAAGCGGTTGCAACCGGTTGATTAAAGCTATCTACAGCCTGCTGAACCTCGAAACCTTCATCACTGCCGGAGAGATGGAAGTAAAGGCATGGACCTATCGCAAGGGATGGAAAGCGCCGCAATGCGCCGGCGTTATCCATACGGATTTCGAGAAAGGGTTTATCCGGGCAGAGGTCATCAAGTATGAGGATTATATCAAGTATGGCAGCGAAACAGCCGTGCGCGAAGCCGGAAAGTTGGGTGTGGAAGGTAAGGAATACGTGGTGCAGGATGGGGACATCATGCACTTCAGGTTCAATGTGTAATGATATTCATTCCAGATGGCAATGTACTTTCTTTGTACATTGCCATTTTCTAATAAACTCCATACAATAACAATATGAAACAGATTATCTTCCTTTTATTCTTATTGTCCTGTACTGCCGTTTATGCACAACAGCAAGACTCAGTAACCATTCACGGACGGGTGACTGATTACAACGGACAGCCGATAGACAGTGCCAGCGTCTGGTGGCAAAACCCGCAGTTCAATGACATCATAGAAGCCATAACCGACAAAGACGGGCATTACACGGCCCGTATACCCAAAGGGAAATATCAAAGTGCAGCCTCTATTTATCTGCCCTCCTATGCGCACATTGCCATGAAAAGCGGGCTGCCCGAGACTGAACACCGCCTGGAGTTCTGGGCCTGGGATTTCATCGCCGACCGCGACACTACACTCGACATACGTTATCATCGTATGGAAGCTTATGGCCTGCGTGCTTTCTGCATCCCCGGAGCCATGCCTACTTATCAGATATACGTCCGTCCCATGAGCTTGACACGTACCTACCAATGGATGAAAGAAACAAAGCCCGAGTCATTGGTACACGGTGAAAACCTGAGTGACATTGAGCAACAAGAACAAAACAAAGAAGCCAGAGAATGCCAGATGGCTCCCCGCCCCGGGCAACTGAAAGTCACCGTCTGGATAGACGGCGAGAAAGTCCCCGTGCTGATGAAGCAGGAAATAAAAGAATATTTCGACAGCAACGAATATGGCAACGCCTATCTATTGACAGTAGACATGCCCAAGCATCCCAAAAAAGACCTTCCCTACCGTATCTTCAAAGTAGAGCTGGAAGACATGGAAAACGGTGACCGGGGCGAAGGGCTTTACTATATGGAAAAGGAAAACTACGTTCAATAAACCATACACAACAAATGGCAAACAGTAATCTGAAATACCTCATAGCAGGTACCGGCGGCGTAGGCGGAAGCATCGCCGCCTTTCTTTCATTATCCGGCAAAGACGTCACTTGCATTGCACGTGGCGAACACCTTGCCGCCATACGCGGGAACGGTCTGCAACTGCACTCCGATTTGAAAGGTGAACATTGTCTGAAAGTGGCGGCATTTACCGCAGAAGAATTCCAAGGCAAAGCGGATGTTATCTTCGTCTGCGTCAAAGGTTATTCCGTAGACTCCATTACGGAACTCATCAAACGTGCCTCACACGAGCGTACAGTGGTAATCCCCATCCTGAATGTTTACGGAACCGGTCCCCGTATCCAGCGGTTGGTCCCCGGCGTCACGGTGCTCGACGGCTGCATCTACATCGTAGGATTCGTATCCGGACGGGGAGAAATCACGCAGATGGGAAAGATTTTCCGGCTCGTCTACGGAGCACACCGCAGCACGATTGTTTCCCGTGAAACATTGGAAGCCGTGCAACGCGATTTGCAGGAAAGCGGCATCAAAGCCGACATCTCCGACGACATCGACCGGGACACATTCGTCAAGTGGTCGTTCATCTCCGCTATGGCAGTCACCGGAGCCTACTATGACGTGCCTATGGGCGAAGTACAGAAACCGGGGAAGGTGCGCGATACCTTCATCGGACTGTCACAAGAGAGCGCAGCTTTGGGCCGAAAATTGGGTATAGAATTCAAGGAAGACATCGTGGAGTACAACCTCAAAGTAATAGACAAACTCGCCCCTGAAAGTACCGCCTCCATGCAGAAAGATATGGCCAAAGGACATCAGAGCGAAGTACAAGGCTTGTTGTTCGACATGATTACGGCTGCAGAGGAACAAGGGATTGAGGTGCTGACGTATAGGATGGTGGCGGAGAAATTCAAATAAACTGCCACGATGAACTGCCAAACGAGATAATTTCATACCTTTGTCCCGAACAACCCCGTAATTCAGTAATTTAATTCTTCATAAATATGTTATCATTACTCACCATCAACTGGAATCCCGACCCCGAACTGTTCAAGTTCTTCGGCATATCCATCCGCTACTACGGACTGTTATGGATTATCGGTCTTGCTCTTGCCTACTTCATCGTGCAACGCCAGTATAGCGACCGCAGAATAGACGAAAAGAAATTCGAACCTCTCTTCTTCTATTGCTTCTTCGGCATACTGATAGGCGCACGACTGGGCCACTGCATATTCTACGACTGGGCCTACTACCAGGACCATTTCCTCGAGATGATTCTCCCCATAAAAATCCTGCCGGACGGCAGTTGGAAAATGACGGGCTACACCGGCCTTGCCAGCCACGGAGGCACGCTGGGCCTGATTATCGCCCTCTGGATGTACTGCCGCAAGACGAAGATGCACTACATGGACGTGCTCGACATGATAGCCGTTGCCACCCCCATCACCGCCTGCTGCATCCGCCTTGCCAACCTGATGAACTCCGAAATCATCGGCAAACCGACCGACGTACCCTGGGCATTCATCTTTGAACGAGAAGACATACTACCCCGCCATCCGGCACAGCTCTATGAAGCCATCGCCTACTTCATCTTCTTCTTAGGGATGGTCTGGCTATACAAACGCGGACAGAAAAAACAAGAAACCAAACTTGAAACAGACTTCAGCACCACCAAGCAGAAATCAACCGCCGTGCAGGCCGAAGCCTCCCTGCCCTATCACCGCGGTTTCTTCTTCGGACTCTGCCTGACGGAAATATTCACCTTCCGCTTCTTCATCGAGTTCCTGAAAGAAAACCAGGTGAACTTTGAGGACAGCATGACGCTGAACATGGGCCAGTGGCTCAGTATCCCGTTTGTGATTATCGGGGTGTATTTCATGTGTTTCTACGGGAAGAAGAAATGAAACACGGCCCCTTCTTCTATGCGCTCTACACCGGAGTGGCATGCATCATTATCATGGTGCTGCTACAGCCCTTCGGCATAGACCGGGTGGAGCACTACAAGTACCCCATCATCGTGGGCTATGCCGTATTGTCTGCCATCACCTATCTGCTGGCGAGCTTGCTGACAACCTACGCGCTGCGAATGCCGCGACGGGAAGAATGGGACTTCAAACGCAACATTGCCGTCGGACTGCTTATCTGCCCCATTATGGGAGCTTTCATCTGTTGCTATTCTGCATGGGCCTACGCCGGAGACATCCGGCAAGGCTGGTTTTATCCCGACGGACGTTTCACGCTGAAAGCGTTCTGGATAAACAGCGGATATACACTCATCATCTCTTTCTTCCTCACTTTGTTCAGCTACTATATGGAACACAGCCGCCAGCTTGCCAAGCGCCTGCAGGAGGTAATGGAACTGAACGAGGCACTGGCCAAGGAAAAGAAGAAACAGAACCTGCAGATGCCGGAAGAAGCCTCCTCCGAAGCCTGCAGAATTTCCGGTAACCCCACTGCTTCCGGTTCCGCGGAAAGCGCCGCTTCCCCCGAACACATTAAAACAGCCGACAGCCCTCTGCATTTGGAAGGCAACAGCCGGGAGACAGTGGAACTGAAATCGCCTGCAGAACTACTCTTCGTGGAGTCGGACGGGAACTATGCCCTCGTGCACTATCTATATGAGGGAAAAGAAGTACACAAAGCCTTGCGCTGCACCCTGAAGCAGATGGAAGAACAACTGCAAGGAGTGCAAGGCATCATGCGCTGCCACCGAGCCTACATTGTGAATATAGCCCACGTAGAGCATGTATCGGGTAACGGACAAGGTTATCGGCTGACCCTGAAAGCCACCAAAGAGCAAGTCCCCGTATCGCGCCAATACGCCGCAGCCATCTACCGGAGCATCCGTATTTAAGTCCATTCATCCCTCCATTCGTCCCAAACAGCCGTCACACATCACCTTCAGCCGTCGTCTGTCCCACATTCTTGCCCCTACCGGGATTCATCCATAGCTTTGCCAACGGATTTCAAAACGAAAAACTAAAAAGCAAAGTTATATGAACAGAAGAATCGTACTTATCCTCCTCGCACTGGCAGCAACCATCGCTGCCGCACACGCACAGAAAATGACAGAAACCTATCATCAGGACAGTCTGCTGATAGACGTAGAAACCCAAGAAGTCGTAGTGCAAGCCTCTCCCTGCCTCCGGCGCGGCGACCGGAACATCTATTTCCCTACCGCACAGCAGAAGCAGCTTTCCACCAACGCACTGGGACTGTTGGAGAAGATGCAGCTCAACGGCCTGCAAGTGAACAGTCTATTCAACACTGTAGAAGTATCGGGCGGCGGCACTCCCGTCTTCTGCATCAACGGCCGTCCTGTGGAACTGAAGGACATCCTTGCCCTGAAGCCCGATGAAGTGGCGCGTGTGGAGCACAACGACAATCCCGGCGCACGCTTCAAGGATGCAGCCGTCGTCATCAACTACAAGCTGAAACAGAGCATGCAGGGAGGCGGATTCATGGCAGACCTGATGGAGGCCGTGAACACAGTATATGGCGTGAACCGCGTTTCCGGGAAATACAACCACAAGGCATCGGAGTGGAGCGTAAACTACGACATGCAACATGCCGCTTTCAAAGAGTTCTACAACGAGAACCGCGAAGAATACCTCTTCGACGACAACCGCCACGTGCTGCAGCAAGAAGAAGGAATCCCCGGCCGCCTGCGCTATAACCACCACTGGCTCACCCTGAACTACAATTACCTAAAAGCGGACAACCGGATGCTGAACGTGGCTTTGCGCGGCAAGTACCTCAACACGCCCAAGTCCGAACTGGACAGCCGCCTCTACAACCCCGAACTCTCCACTTCCCCCTTGGAATTGCTCAACCACAGCCGCGACCACTCCGCCACAACCGCCCTCGACCTCTACTATCAACACAACCTGCCCCGCCGACAGACGCTCATCCTCGACTTCACCGGCAGCTACACCGACACCGACAGCCGCCTGGACTATCTGATAAGCCAAGACAATGCCTCTTCTCCCCTGAGTCGCCTCAGCAACAACGTGGACGGCAAGAAGTACGCCCTCATCGCTGAAGCCCTCTACGAGAAGTCCGCCTCCCCCACCGACACGTGGAGCATCGGCCTGAAGCAGACCTACGGCTACGCCAACAACCGCTACTTCGGCACCGAGAACACGGAGAACCGCCTGCACAACTCAGAACTCTACCTCTACACCGAATGGAACCGCAAGATGGAAAAATGGAACCTGTCCGTAGGTATGGGCGGCAGCTACCTCCGGGCAAGCCAAGAAGAGCAGTCTTACCATCGCCTGCTGCTGCGCCCCATCCTCCGTGCCGGATTCACCCCCTCGGACCGCTTCACCATCCGATATCGGGGCAGCGTGGAGAGCATCGCCCCCACCCTGGCCGAGCTGAGCTGCGTGGAGCAGCAACTGGACTACTACCAGCTGCGCCGCGGCAATGCCCTGCTCACCCCTTCCACCGAATACCGCAACCGGCTGACCCTAGACTACCACCGCACCGACTGGAGCACCGCCCTCAACCTCAGCTTCCACTACCGCAACAACCCCATCATGGAGCAGACCCGGCAGGAGCAGAACCTCTTTGTACGCGAGATGGCCAACCAGGACAGCTGGCAGAAATGGAACGCCGAATACGAATTCCGCTACCAGCTGATGCACGGACTGATTTCGCTGCGTGCCGCCCTCGGCATGGACTACTTTGACAGCCGCGCCGCCGACTACCACCACACGCACTGCAACCTCTACGCCGTGGTCAACGCCCAAGCTGCCTACAAGTGCATGGCTCTCACCTTCAACCTGCGCACCCACCGTCCCACCCTCTACGGCGAAACGCTGGCCTTGGGCGAAGACCTGCACGACATCGCTCTGACCTACTTCAAGAAGCGTTTCAGCCTTACCCTTGCCATGAACAATCCCTTCATGGACAACTACCGCATAGGCAGCGAAAACTGGAACCGCCGGGCCGGGAATACCAGCTACCAATACGTCAACGAAACCTCGCGTATGCTGCTGGTGAAAGTGACCTACGGCATGGACTTCGGACGAAAACGCAAGACTGCCGCCAAGCGCATACAGAACGAAGATACGGACACCGGCATCCTTAAAGGAAACAAATAGAAGCAAAATAAACATTTCAGCCCCACATAAGCAACATACCTGCCCCTTTCATCTGTGTGGATTTCTCTACTTTTACGGCATCGAAACAGTAACCGTAAATCATATATTTATCATGAAAGAGAGACAACTGATGAAAGGGGCAGCTTTTATGCTGCTGGCAGCAACTGCCACCCTGCCTGCGCATGCCCAACTGAAAACAAATGCCGGCGTGCAATACTTGCTTTCCCAGCCGAAAGACATGAGCCAGGATTTTCTGGACTTCAGCAACACCTATTTCTTTGCCGACAGCCTGGTATCGTTCGACACCTCCACCGGCAAGGGGACTGTCCAATGGAAACGCCAGCAACTGATGCCCCGCCAGGCATTCAATGCAAACACCTACCTGCACCAGCCCCTCCAGTCGCTGGACTTCCCGGAGACGGCCTACGACAACAATCCGCAATTGACGTTCACCGTCGAACCGGTCAGCGAACGTACCCTCCGCATCCGTATGCTTACCTCGCCCATCGTACCGAAAGAAGATGCCGACGACCCCATGCTCATAGGAAAGCCTGCCGACGGACGCTCCTTCTGGAAAGCCGAGAAGACGGACAAAGGTACGCTGTACACCTCCCGATACGGCAGCCTGCTCATCCAGAACTATCCCTGGCGCCTGGTACTGAAAGACGCCGACGGACGCCTGCTGACACAGACCCGTTGCTGGAGCGACAACGACTCCACGCAGGTCAAGGTACCTCCATTCAGCTTCATCAAGCGCGGCTCGGACAACTCACGCAGCATCAATCCCGTATTCAGCCTCGCGCCGAACGAGAAAATCTACGGTTGCGGCGAGTCCGCCACCGCACTGAACAAAGCCGGACAGAAGGTCAACCTCTTTGTCACCGACCCACAAGGGCCCGAAACCCCAGATATGTACAAGCCCATCCCCTTCTTCTTCAGCAACCGTGGCTACGGCATGTTTATGCACACTTCCGCCCCCGTGACCTGCGACTTCGGCCGCTCCTACATCGGAGCCACCAAACTCTTTATGGCAGACGAGGCGATGGACATCTTCATCTTTCTGGGCTCGCCAAAGGAGATGCTGAGCGAATACACCGCACTGGTAGGACGGCCCGAAATGCCCCCTTTGTGGAGCTTCGGCACTTGGATGAGCCGTATCACCTACTTCAGCGAAGCAGAGGGCCGCGACGTAGCCCGGAAACTGCGTGAGAACAAGATACCGAGCGACGTCATCCACTTCGATACCGGCTGGTTCGGCGTGGACTGGCAATGCGACTACGCCTTTGCCGCCGACCGCTTCGACAATCCCCGGCAGATGCTCACCGACCTAAGGTCACAAGGCTTCCGTACCTGCCTCTGGCAACTCCCCTACTTTACCCCGAAGAATAAGTTCTTCCCCGAGCTGGTGGAACGCGGTCTGTACGTACGCAACGGCAAAGGACAGCTTCCCTACGAGGACGTGGTGCTGGACTTCACCAATCCCGAAACCGTGCAGTGGTATCAAGAGAAGCTCGGCAATCTGATTGAAATGGGTGTAGGTGCCATCAAAGTAGACTTCGGCGAAGGTGCCCCACTGGATGCCATCTATGCCAACGGCCGTAGCGGACTATACGAACACAACCTCTATCCCCTGCGCTACAACAAGACCGTGGCCGACATCATCAAGAAGCTGCACGGCGAAAACATCATCTGGGCACGCTCCGCATGGGCAGGCTCACAACGCTACCCATTGCACTGGGGCGGTGATGCCGCAACTACCGAAACCGGTTTCGAGGGAACCATCCGCAGTGGCCTCTCCATCGGACTGAGCGGATTCTGCTTCTGGAGCAATGACATAGGCGGCTTCGTGACCCAAAGCCCCGAAAGCCTCTACCGCCGCTGGTTACCCTTCGGCTTCCTCACCAGCCACAGCCGCGTGCACGGAGCACCTCCCACCGAACCGTGGTACTACGGGAAAGAGTTCACAGACTATTTCCGCCGTTGTGCCGAACTGAAGTACAAACTGATGCCCTACGTATATGCACAATCCAAAGAGTGCACCGAGAACGGCTGGCCGATGCTCCGCGCCCTGCTGCTGGAGTATCCCGACGACCCGGGTGCATGGCTGGTAGAGGACGAGTACATGTTCGGCTCCAACCTCCTCGTGGCACCCATGCTCGAAGAGGGCAGCGGACGGGATGTCTACCTCCCCGGACGGCAGAAATGGATAGACTACCAGACCGGAAAGGTGTATGCTCCGGGATGGAACCATATCGAGTGCGGCACCCTGCCCATCGTCATTCTTGTAAAGGACGGTTCGGCCATCCCCCATATCCCCGTGGCACAATGCACAGACCAGATGAAATGGGACAAGATTACGTGGAAGAAGTATCTGGCAGACGAAAAGAAAGCTGAAGGATTGCTCTGCCTGCCGCAGGACGGACAGTTACAACGGATATCAATCCCATAACCGGTATATCAAACACATTAAACCCTAATACCCCATGCGAAACAAGTTATTGTTCCTCGCCTTGCCCCTGCTATTCGGCTTACAGGCAAGCGCACAACACACACAAGCCTTTCAAGATACCACGCTCAGTGACGAACAGCGCGTGGAACATCTTCTCTCCATCCTGACATTGGATGAAAAGATAAACCTTCTTTCCACCGACCTCGGTGTCCCCCGCTTCAACATTCCCCGTTGCGGACACTACGAAGGACTGCACGGGCTGACCCTCGGCGGTCCTGCCATGTGGGGTGGACGCCAAAGAACGGAAGACGGGAAAGTAGTCCCTACCGACTGCCCCACCACCATATTCCCCCAGTCCTACGGTCTGGGCTCCACATGGGACACCGATTTGGTGCAGAAAGTAGCGGAACAAGCCGCTGAAGAAGCCCGCTACTACATGCAGACCACCGGCAACAAGCGTCATGCCCTCGTGATGCGCGCTCCGAATGCCGACCTTGCCCGCGACCCACGCTGGGGACGCACCGAGGAGAGTTTCGGAGAAGATGCTTTCCTCACCGCCCAACTCACCATTGCCAGCGTACGCGGCCTGCAAGGCAATCATCCCCGCTACTGGAAAACTGCCTCTCTGATGAAACACTTCCTTGCTAATAGTAACGAGGACGGACGGGACAGCACTTCCTCCGACTTCGACACGCGCTTGTTCCATGAATACTATGCTTATCCTTTCTATAAAGGCATCACCGAGGGAGGCAGCCGTGCCTTCATGGCCGCCTACAACAGTTGGAACGGCATCCCCATGTCCATCCATCCCTGCCTCGAAGAGATTACCCGCAAGCAGTGGGGCAACAACGGTATCATCTGTACGGACGGCGGTGCCCTGAAACTGCTGATTGAAGCGCACAAGAGTTTTCCGAGCTTTGCGGAGGGTGCTGCTGCCGTAGTAAAAGCCACCACAGGACAATTTCTCGACGCATACGTTCCTTACGTCAAGGAAGCTCTGGAAAAGGGATTACTGACCGAAGTCGACATCGACAAGGCTATCCGCGGGAACATCTTCGTCGCCCTCAAGCTCGGCTTGCTGGACGGGGACAACTCCCGTAACCCTTATCTCTCTATCGGAAAGAACAGTACGGAGACACCGCCTTTCATGACAGCAGAAGCCCGCAGGCTGGCACGGGAAGTCACCGCCAAGTCCGTGGTGTTATTGAAAAACAAAAAACTCCTGCCACTCGATGCCGGAAAGCTGCGTAAAATAGCCGTTATAGGCCCGTATTCGGACAAAATCGTGCAAGACTGGTATAGTGGTACCCCGCCTTACGAAACAACGATTCTGAGTGGCATACGCAATGCTGTGAAAGAAGGAACCGAAATCATCCACGCCGAAGACAACCGCATGGGCCAGGCAGAAAAGGCTGCTGCAGCCGCCGACGTTGCCATCGTGTGTGTAGGAAACCATCCTTACGGCACGCGTGCGGACTGGAAGTTCTCTCCCGTCCCCAGTGACGGCCGCGAAGCCGTGGACCGCAAATCGCTGATGCTGCCCGATGAAGACTTGGTGAAGCTGGTGCTCAAAGCCAATCCCAATACCATACTGGTGCTCGTCAGCAGTTTCCCCTACACCATCAACTGGAGCCAGGAGCACGTGCCTGCCATCGTCCACATCACCCACTGCAGCCAGGAGCAGGGCAACGGACTGGCCGACGTACTCTTCGGCAAGGTAAATCCAGCCGGACGTACCGTACAGACGTGGGTGAAAGACATCACCGACCTACCCGACATAATGGACTACGACATCCGCAACGGACGTACGTATATGTACCACCAAGGCCCTGTGCTCTATCCTTTCGGCTATGGTCTGAGCTATTCCGACTTTACGTACGAGAAGATTGAATCCGTCAAGCAAGACAAGAAGAACATCCGCGTGACGGTATCAGTGAAGAATACCAGCGGACGCGACGGAGAAGAAGTCGTACAGCTCTATGCCAGCTATCCGGACTCCAAAGTGGAACGTCCTTCCAAGCAGTTGCGCGCCTTCAGGCGTATCCCCATCAAGGCCGGCGAAACCCGGAAAGTGACGCTTACCGTGCCCAAAGAAGAGCTCGGCTATTGGAACGAAGGAAAGCAGATGTTCGTTGTAGAACCCGGAACGGTGAAGCTGCTGATAGGGGCTTCATCGGAAGATATACGGTTGGAGGGAAAGATCAGGCTATAAGAATGAAAAAGCCATCCCTTAACATACCGACTATAAAAATTAGCGAGTTATGCCACAACAACGTGGCAAACCCGCTAATTACATATTTGCAAGCATAAATGAAGTACAAGGTCACTTTACAATAAACTCATATCTTCCTGCCGCCAGTTCCACCACCCGTACATTCTCGGCCTTGTCAGGTAAAGTGAGTGTAGCTGTACTGTTAGCGGGCACTGTAACTTCATAATGCACACATTTCCCTTTCCATTCCCAGCGAGAAACAATTTCACCGTAAGGCGACCGATGACGAGCTTCAAACCGTTTCAATCCCTTTATGAAATGGGGACGGAGCAGAATGTTTTGAAAACCAGGTTGCACGGGATCAGGGAAAATACCTCCCAGCCCCTTGTAGAACCAAGCACCTATTTCACCGAACATCATATGATTGTCCGAGATGTCACGAGTAGCCTGCAAATCCCAGTTCTCGAGCAGCGTAGTGGCACCGTTCACCATCCACCAACCCCATGAAGGATAAGTGTCCTGTACAGCCACCTTATAAGCTGTTTCAGCATAACCATTTTCGCTGAGTGCATTCAGAATAGCTTTAGCTCCTAATACACCCACATCCAAGTGAAAACCGTCCTCCTCTACCTTATGTGCCAAGTTAGCTGCCACTTTTCCTATCAACTCTTCGGGCACAATCTTCCATTGCAAGGGAACACTCAATTCGGTTTGTGAACCTTCGGCATAGATGCCTGTTTCTCGATTCAGGAACTTATCATTGACAGCTTGCTTTATCTCCTCCGACAAGGCATTATAATATTCGTAATCGGCCTGTTTGCCGAAGAGTTTGGCAGCAGCGGCCAAAATCTTGGTATCTACATAAAAGTAGACCGAGGAAGTCAGCTCTTTATTGGATTTTGACTTCACCGGCACCCAGTCTCCGCGCCCCCACGTAGTGAGATGATTGTTAGAGATACGCTCCACATAATCCACATAACGTTTGATGCTCTCGTAACAATCGCTCAAGGGCTTGCTATCACCGTAGAAGAGGTAGATATTCCAAGGGATGATGGCAATAGTACTAGTCCAGTCCAGCCCGTTGTCTGTACCATATCCCCATCCACCAGTTGGAATAATATCGGGCAGCACTCCGTTGGGCTGCTGTTCGTCACGATGGTCGGCCAACCATTTTTCGTAAACGGTAATTCCATCAAAGTTATAAAATGCTGCCTCAATGGCAAAATGACCGTCACCAGTCCAACCGTTCTTCTCGCGCTGAGGGCAATCGGTGGGGTAGCCCATCAGATTGGAAAGGTAAGAGTGATTGGCAGCATGGAGCAGCTTGCCTATCAGTGGGCTCGAAGATTCCAAGCTACCTACTGCCGGCACATCACTGTGCATGAAGTAAGCAATCAAGCTGTTTTGGTCAAGCTCAATAGGCTTATCTGCCACTACCTCCACATAACGAAATCCCTTGTAATTAAATCGGGGCATGAACTCATCCTCTTCTCCACTCAGAATGAGAATGTCCGTCTGAAAAGGGTCTTTCTCCTTATCGCCTCGAAAGTAGACATCAATGTTCGAGAGATCGAGGCGGCCATTTGGATGTAAGCGTTCGCCATGTTTGATTCTGACCTCCGTTCCCCGTTCACCCGAAACATGAATACAAGTCACACCGGACATATTTTGCCCGAAATCATAGATGTATGTTTTCTCGTCCACTTTGCGGAAAGAGACGGCGGGGAAAATCTTTACATTACGGATGGGATGTACTTGCTGGGCAGTGACATTGGAAGAAGGTACACTCCGATAGGCTACTCCGCGCCACTTGGAATCATCGAATTCCGGAGTGCTCCATCCTTTCTGCTCCAGACGTGCATCGTAGTGCTCGCCAGTATAGATACTATTAAAAGTGATTGCACCCGACGCTGTCCGCCAACTGAGATCGGTGGGAATAGTCTCCACGCTTCCATCGGTGTAGGTAATGCGCAAGTCCAGACAGAAAGTGGGACGGTTGCGCCAAGGGGCACGGTCGAAGTCCCACACTGCTTTGGATTGATGGTTATACCAGCCGTTACCCAAAAGTACGCCAATAGCGTTGTCACCATTCTGTAATTGTGAAGTCACATCATAAGCCACATACAAGTTGCGGCGATCAAAGCGGGTATAGAGAGGGGCAAGGCAGTGGTCTCCTATCTTCTCGCCATTGATGTAAAGCTCATATAGTCCAGCAGCGGCAATATAAGCACGCGCTGACTTTACCTTTTTGCCGGTCTTGAACTCTTTTCGGAAGTAAGGGGCAGACCCATAATGAATATCCTTGCCATCGCCAATCCAAGCACCTTGCCAATGTTGCATCCCCATCATGCCCGTTTCAAAGTAAGAGACAGGAGAAGCAGTCTCCTTATATTCCATGTCGCTGCAGATTACTTTCCAATAATATCTAGTGAAAGGCTGCAGTTTTTTGCCCGCATAGGCCACAAGCAGATTACGGGAATCGTTCTTTCCACTATCCCACATCCTGCCACAGCCATTGGCCACATTCAACGAGTCTTCGTCTACCACAATCCGCCAGGAAGTCTGCACAGCTCCCTGCCTACCATCTTCCATCCGCCAAGAAAGGCGTGGAACGGGATTATCCAAACCTATAGGTCTGTCAAGATGTTCGCTCCTCAGATCAACCAAACGAACCGGAGTCTGCCCTTGTACAGTAATGCAAGCAAAGAATGTGAATAGAAGCAGTATATTTCTTTTCATAACTCCATTGTTTATCTATTCCGTAGTAATCACCAGTTCCTTGCCCTCCCTCAGTTGGTCATGGGTGATAAAGTAACCGTCAATCTTTTTACCGTCATAAGTAATGTCAATAATCTTCTTGCCGCTTCCTTTCTTCACAATCGTAAAGGGACGACCATTCAGATTGAACGTCACTTTATCGAACAAGGGAACAGTAACAATATATTCAGGATCGGCAGGCGAATAAGTGTAAAGTCCAATAGCATTGAGCACATACCACGAAGACATCTCGCCGGCATCATCCATCCCTGCATAAGCCAGCTTGTCGGCACCCATGTCATAGTAGTGGTTCATCAGGCTGTCGAGAATGCATTGGGCTTTCTCTTGTTTGTCTATGAAATAATAGGTGTAAGGAATGCTGTGTCCCGGCTGGTTTCCGTGGCAATAGTTTCCGATGAATCCGGTCAGGTTGTGGGCCTCGTAACCTCTCCACGGTTCGCTGAATAAGGAATCCAGTTTAGCCTCCACCGCCTCTTTACTGGGATAGAGCTTAATCATGCCTTCGGGGTCGTGGGGGGCGAAGAAGAGGGCGTTCCATGCATTGGCCTCACGGTACATGTACTGGTAATAGGGATAATACGGATCGAAATCCTGAATCCAGCTACCATCGTCAATCTTACCTCTCCAAAAGCCGGTAGAGGGGTCGAATAGCGTCTTGTAGTTGTTGGAGCGTTCCATCATCAGTTTGTAGTTGGCTTCATCTCCCAGCTCCTTGGCTACCAAGGCTACGGCATAGTCATCGTAAGCATATTCCTGGGTCTTGGTCACAGCCCCTTTGTATTCGTCCCATGTGGGTACATTCACTGTGTCTTTTTCAGCAATCCAACCTCGCTCCATATACTCATCCAAATAGCGACGTCCTCCTTTACCGGGCACCGTAGCATTTTTCAGAATCAACTTATAAGCACGCTCCAGATCGAAATCATGCAAACCACGCAACCAAGAACCAGAAATAAAAGTGGAAGCGTGATCACCATGGAAGAAGGTGGGCATGTAGCCGTCACGCTTCTCACCTTTGTCAATAATAGACCTAATGATGTCAGTAGTCACATCGGGAGAAATCATACCTATGAGTACCAGTTTGTTGCGATAATCGTCCCAAAAAGAAGGGTCAGTGTAATAGTGGAAGCCGTTATTCACTACTTCGCCACGGACATCAGTATATTCATGATTCACATCGCTACGCAAAGCCGGCCATTTAAAAGCATGGAAGAAAGTAGAATAAAACAATCTCTTTTCACGTTCCGTGCCACCTGCAACTTGAATCTTGGAGAGGAGTGCTTCCCAAGCCGCATCGGCTTCTTCTGCCACTTGTGCAAAACTTTTGTTCAACATTTCGGCCTTCAAATTCATTTGAGCATTCTCTATACTCACAAACGAGAAACCAGCCTTCACTTCCAAAGGTTCAACACCTTTGCTGTCGATAAAACGCAGCACAGCCACCTCATGTTTGTCGTCTTTTACCATTTCCACTTGGCCTATTTTATAGTTGGTCTTAGCGTAAAAGTAGATTTTACCATCGCCATCTTGATAACCCGTGAACGTATTATCGTCAACCTTCTCAATCTTCCAATCACGGACATCATTATTAGAACGGCGGATGTCTACCAATAATGACTTATCGTCGCCCTTGCCGAAAGTATATTTATGGTAGGCACAACGCAAGGTACTGGTCAACTCGGCATTCACTTTATAGCGTTCCAGATAAACTTGGTAATACCCCGGATGCGCAGATTCCTTCTCGTGACTAAACCCGGAGCAATAATTACCCGGAGCGATAGTTCCCACCACTGGCAACATGGGGACATGCAACAAGTTCCAATGCCCTTTAGCTGTATGTGAAAAACCATAAATCACAGTGTCCTCATATTGATAGCCCGCACCGCTACGAAACTGTGTAACGGGGCTGAGCTGCACCATTGCGTTGGGCAAGGTAGCACCCGGATAAGTTTCCGCACCCCATGTACGTGACTTTATTTTGCGCGTATACCCTAAGTCCTCAGGCTCCCACAAAGTAGCCGTACCCAAGAAAGGATTGACATATTCGGTTAATTTCTTCTGCGTACCGCCACAGCCCGTCAGAACAATCAGGGCGAACAGTAGAAATAAATATTGATTCTGTTTCATCTTTTGTATTTATTTTATATAAAAAACTGTTGTCTCTAAAAACATTATTTCCAAAATAACTGCCAATTAAAACTGGCTCTAAAAAAAAATGTGCCGAAACCCAATAACCAGATTGAGTTTCGACACACTTTTAATTGCTAACTTATTTCAGGCTCTTTTCAAAGAGAGCTTTGGCTTCAATCAAAGTACAACCACTTGTCTGCGTAGTCAGATGGTTGTTGCCGCTATTGTTCATTGCCCAGTTAGTATTATACAGCAAATCAAGTTTATTGATTCCCTTTCGCCACAAGATTTCAGCATTATTGTTAAAGAAAGTGATGAATTTCTTCTTATATATGGGGTCCAAATTCGGTTCCATAATCAGCTGCACATAATAACGCATGAAAATACCCTTAAACAAACCTCCGTCCCCATCGCCTTCATCACGAAGTAAATTATTTCCAGTATCTATCATGCTGCTATTACTGATAGCGAAATTGGCAGCCTTACGAGCATCTTTCAAATAGGACTCTTCTCCTGTGATCTTATACAGTTCGTAAGCAGCACCCAAGAATGTACCTTGGTTATAAGAAAGAGAAAGTGTACTCAACTCACCCGTCTCACCGTTCACATTATCATAGATGGCGCCGGTAGCAGGGTTAAATAAATTTTCACGCTCCCATTTATAAATATTGACAGCCCAATCCAAATCCTCCTGATTCCCGTTAATACGGTAAAGACGAGCAGCAATCAAAGCAGCAGGGCCGTTGGAACAAGCATTTTTGCTCCATAGCTGGTCGTGAGTCCAAGCAATGCCACCACCTGCGTAATCGTTCCAACCGGTCTTGATTTCATTCCACATCTCTTGAGAAGTTTCCAGATACTTGTTTTCATCAGTAACTTCGTACAAGCGAATCATGGTGAGAGCAATCCACTCCATATCATCATAAAAGTTGTTCCAATAACTGCCACCGTTCTTTGCCTTGATACCGACATACCATTTGTCGAACAAGTCGCTGTACTTGCTATCTCCGGTACGATTGTAAGCATCTATCATCACATCCATAGCATGAGCCTGCGGCCAATAATGGAAATCCTTGATTGAACCGTCATTCCCGTAGTTGAAATAATTCTCTTCCGTATTCCAGAAACGATCTATCAGGGTCACAGAACTGCTATCGGCAGCCGCATCCCAATCTATGGTGTAAAGCCCCTTATCATACATATACTCATCTTCTATCTCGCACGATTGAAGTGCCAAAAGAAGCAGGGGCAGACAAAATAATATTTTTTTCATAATCTCTCCTTAAATTAGTTGGCCAATTCCACTTTATGAGTATAGTTCTCCACATTGAATATCACACTAATCTTGGTGATGGCACCCGGATTGTGGCCATCGGCCGCACCATCGAATTCATCGTTCAGTTTCCACTTCTGATCCCATTGGTTATCAGGAGTCTCCATAATATAGAAATAAGGATCTTCGGGAGTAGCCGCACCAGGATTAGAGTCTGTAGTATTCTTGGTTCCCCAATACTGTATACTACCATCAGCATAAGTCATCAAGAACTTATAGCGTTGGTCGCGCCCCCATCCTTCTTGCTTGAACTCAATTTTATCCTGACCGCAGAACACACCGTTTCCAACATAAGGCAATTCAAAAGTTGCGGCACCACTCGGACAGAAGTAGAATTCCATCTTACTTACTTCCCTGACGGTTACAGATGCAATGGAGAAATCCATCTCAATGCGGTAAACTCCCGTCTTTTCTACGGTTGTCTCGCCTTCGCCTTCCATAATCTTATTGCCATTGATATAAAACACCTTGGCACCTTCGGCTGCTCTATCTACCAGTTTGTAAGTCTTTCCGCCTTCCAACTTCGTAAAGACTTCGAACTTATCCTTTTCGGGTGAAGCACACGCCACAGCCTTAGAAGCATCCATACCACCTTCAGTAGCACTTCCGGTCAAGTAAAGCTGTGCCGGAATCTCTTCAAATCCCACCAAGCGAGTGATGGTGAGCTTCTTGCTTTCCTTTGCCATTACAGAATTCAAACCTCTGGAAGCCATTACTGTCCAAACAAGTGTACCCGTCTCACCACTGTTCAATCCGGCAGCCGCACCAACCTTGTTCAATGTCTTGTGGCTGATGGTAGCATAGCTCAAAGAACCGCCATTGTCAGAAAGCACTTTGTAAATAGGCTTAGAAAAATCTCCACCTTCTTTATCAAATACCACTTCATAAAGAGGGGCACCGCTATCTTCAGCCTTGGCCGACTCCCATTCAAAGAACAGGCTGGCGCTGGCCGACGATTGCAAGACTACTTCCTTGCCGTCAGTGGGTTCATACAACTGATTTACTGAGGAAACTTTGGAATCCTTGTATTCCATGTCTTCCGTACAAGACGTAGCAAAGAGGACTGCCGAAAAAAGAGCTATTGTTGAGAATATTGTTTTCATTGTTCTATTGTTTTTAATGAGTTTAGATACACGTTAATTTCCATATCCTGGATTGTTAGGCGCCAGATTGGGATTCAAATTGATTTCACTGATAGGAACTGCCCAAAGGTAATCTCTTGCCTCTTCGAACTTGCGAGTGTCAAGCTTATTCTCGTCCACGAAGCTTGCACCGCGCACCTTGCCCGACAAGTATTCGTTACCAGCCTTCCAACGCTTAATATCATACCAGCGTGACCAGGATTCCGATATCCGCGTGGCAAGCATTGCAAAGGTACGCGATGATGGAGAAAAGTCCGAGGGAGATGGTATTGAGGAGCTGGAGCTTTCTGAGGAGCATCAGAAAGAAAACGGAGAACAAAATAAGCAGTAATTCATAAAAACAATGAAGAGGACATGCTGCCGGCTGTATTTTTGCAGCTGGGGTCATGTCCTTTTTCATGCTTTGTATTGAGGCAAATCATTTTCTTTCGGACGATATGGCAGCACGCATGAAGAAAGCGGTGGACGAAGAGGAATCTCCTCTCGGAAAACAGATATTGACCCAGCTGCAGGAAAACCTGCAGATTGCCGGAGATGATATGATTCCAATCTGCCAGGACACCGGCATGGCAGTGGTGTTCATTAAGCTTCCAATCGAGATGGACCGGACCGCAATGTCATCTATTATATGGAACCATCTCCGGCAAGGGAAGGAAGACCAATCGGTTCTGCAGGTCCGACTACTGCCAGCCGCATGGATAAGTATGCCCCAAATCTGATCGATATTGGTCTTGGTGCCATGATTGGAAAAGGAAAACGCAGTCAGGAAGTCATTGATGCAGTAGTCAGAAACGGCTGTGTGTACTTTGTGGCAGTAGGAGGAGGCGCACTGCTTTCCAAGCGCATCCTCTCATCAGAGGTTGTTGCCTACGATGATCTTGGTACAGAGGCAATCCGTAAGCTTCAGGTCACGGATTTTCCTGTGATCGTTGTGATCGATTCAGAAGGGAATAACCTTTATGAAACCGCAATTCGGGAATATGAAAAAAAAGTTTAAAAATGTGGTTGACAAAGTAATACTCATACTATATAATAGGCTATGCGTCTGAAAACGCAAGTGGACATTCTTACCCGAAGGGATTTTACTAACAGACAGTAAAGCTTGCCGTCTTTCAAAC
>OGZW01000817.1_pt1 | contig 25107 bp, 24 predicted proteins | sample 1577001 | NCBI WGS metagenome assembly OGZW01 (sample SAMEA3541519, study PRJEB24748) | human gut metagenome | biome: human gut; feature: human-associated habitat; material: faeces | place: China | collected 2012 | reverse complement strand
CAGGCAGTTGGCGGAGTAATATAACCCGATAAACGCCAGCATAACACCAATGACATGCATTTCCTGCTGTCCTGCAATCTGGGCGAGATCATGGCGGTATTCATCGCCATGCTGATCTGGCGGCAGTCGCCCCTGTCCCCGGTACAGCTTTTGTGGATCAACCTGGTCACCGACAGCCTGCCTGCCATCGCACTGGGCATGGAGGCTGTGGAAAGTGACATCATGCAGCACAAGCCAAAATCCAAAGATGAAGGCTTGTTCGCTCACGGTTTGGGATTGCGCGTTGTTCTGCAAGGCATGATGTTCGCGCTGCTGACCCTCTCCTCCTTCTGGATGGGACAGAACATGGTCGGTACCCTTGCTGCCGGTCAGACAATGGCATTCATCACCCTGTCTATTTCCCAGTTGGTACAATCCTACAATATGCGTTCGGAACGTTCTTTGTTCCACATCGGTCCGTTCTCCAACAAAAAGCTCAATCAGGCGTGCCTGGCTTCCCTAGCGCTGGTGCTGCTGGTCCTCTTCACCCCTCTCCGCATTGCCTTTGGTCTGGCTGCTCTGCCTGCCAAGATGTACCTGATTGCCTTTGGACTTTCCTTCGTTCCTCTTCTGGTGATGGAATTTTCCAAAAAGTTCGGTCTGATTAAACACCAACACTAATTGAGTATTGCATAAAATAGTCTGGAAAAAAGTAAAACAGGTTCTGGTCATTATCTGTGACTTCTTTTTTTACAGTTCTTTTTTCTGCTTTTTTCCACTCTCTGCTTGTTTCTACTGATGTGTATTCTATTTTTTTATCATCAGCTACGCTTTGTTTTTTTGTTGTCTGCATATTTCTTATTTCAATTTCTGGATAATCCGCAGTATAACTGCCTTTTAACTTGACTGCCGGGTCAACAACAGTATTTACTGATTTATGTGCATTTTCATCTGTTACTACTAATGCGTTATGTACGAATGTTATAGATGCACAAATAATCAATATTACTATTATCTGGAAGAATAATCCAAGTGTTCTTTTCACAAACCTTACAAAATCCATATCAGCACCATTTCCAAAAAACGATAAGCCTGCAACTACGGGTGCAACAGATACTCTGACCGTCATCTCTATCATTCTCGATATAGCAAAAAAGTTTAGTATAATAGTAAATAATACAGATATCGCATAAGGAACTATCAGCATTATAAACATTCCCAGCCTTGCTCCAAATCCCATATATTTATGAACGCTATTTGCCAGAAAAACATGGTTAAATTCAACCGCTGCACTATTTGCAGTTATTTCATCCGTAGATGTTTTTAATGCGTCAAACGTCCCGGTTGTAATATCCAGCAAATCAGTTAATATCGTATTCGCATTTATTAGTAAAATGTACAAAATGAAATATTTTAATAAATGTCTGAAAAAGTTATTTATTGAAAAATCGCCAGCGGATGTTTTGTCCATTAATGACACCAGAAATGATGTTACAAGCAAAGCAATTCCAACCAGCTTTAAGACGTCAAATACATTTGAGATAAAATTTTTTTTCTCTAATATGTTATTTATAATATCGTTATATTGAGAAAATATATCTATCATTCCGTCTGGTTTATATAAAAAATTATATATTGAATAAGAAAATATATAGGAAGGAGCAGTATGAATGACACAGGAAGAACTTAGGGCTATGCTAAATAAGAGATTGATTCGAGAAAAAGCAAGTTATATCTGTTCTGTTACAGGACTAAATAAAGATGTATTATCACGATTCAAAACAGGAAAAATTGACTTATATCCTAATCTATTCGAGAGATTAGAAGACTATCTATTAAATTCATAACAAACAATTCAAATTTATCTCAGGCGAAAAGCCACAATCTGATTATTCAATCAAAAATTCAATAAAAAATGTACAACTTGATAAAATTCATTGATGAACTCCGCATCGCGGGTGATGCACACCAGAATGACGTCGCCCGGCATAGGGATGTCCTTGACCGCCTGCCCTGCAAACTGGAAGTTCTCCGGCAGCAAAATTTCGTTCAGGCTGGCAGTGCCGCCGCCCAGCGAGAGCAGCTGGCGGATGGTATCCGTCTCGATCTCGCGCTCAAGGATGTGGCTCAGGTTGTCGGTGCCGCACACTACGGTGTCCACGCCTAAGGTGTGCAGCAGCTCGCGATTCTTGGGGTTGGAGGCCCGGGCCACAGTGCGGTTCACGCCAAACTCCCGCTTTGCGATCTGGCAGGCCACAAGGTTATTCTCGTCCGCACCGGTCACGGCCACAAAGGCATCGCAGCTGGCAACGTCGGCCGTGCGCATGGTGTCAAAGCTGATGGCATCGCCGCAGATCACCGGGATATCCAGCGAATCGGCCAGCGAACGGCACAGCATTTCCTGCGGTTCAATGATGGTCACTTTGTGGCGGTGGGCCAGCAGGCTCTGGGCCAGATACATGCCCACTTTGCCGCCGCCTGCGATACAAACTTTCATATGCTTCCCTCACTTTTTACTTTGCCAGTGCGCGGAACACCGATTGCTCGGTGAGCACCGTGGGGCAGATGGTGTCGATCTCGTAAGCCTTGTGGTACAGCACCTGCAGGTGCGGGTCGGACACGCGGCAGATCACCTTCTCACGGCGGAAGATGCTTTTTGCGATTTGTGCCGCCATCAGGTTTACCGAGTCGTCCTCGCTCACAGCGGCCACGGCATCGCAGCTGTCAATGCCGCCCTGCCGCAGGGTATCCGGGTCGGTGGGGTCGCCCACCAGAGCCGTGCCGCCAAAGCTGTAGTCGTCAAAGGCATCCAGACGCTTGAGCTGTTCGGGATCCTTTTCGATCAGCGAGATATCATGGCCGATGCGTTCCAGATCGCGGATGAGGGAAGCGCCCACCTGGTCGCAGCCGATCACCAGAATATTCATATGGATTCACCTCGTTGTAGAATGGTTCAACAAAAATACCAAGGGTGTTTAAACTCTGTTTTGATTTGCGGATAAAATAGAAGGAAAAGGGTCTTTGCATCAGTATAACACATTTCCCGGCGCAGTAACAGCCTGCAGGGCAAAAGTGGCGGCGGGCGTAAAAATTTTCGCATTCTGCGTGCGTGCAGAGACATAGTATGGTATACTGGAAGAAAATAAGCTGCTGTGCCTTTGTGCACAAGGAGGGGTACTTACGTTTTTTGAGATCATCAAAGCCATCCTGATGGGCATTGTGGAGGGCATTACCGAGTGGCTTCCCATTTCGTCCACCGGTCATATGATCCTGCTGGAGCAGATCATCAAATTCAACGCAAGCGAAGAGTTCATGTCCATGTTCCGTGTGGTCATCCAGCTGGGTGCCATCATGGCCGTGGTGGTGCTGTTCTGGGGCAAGCTGTGGCCCTTTGGCATGAAGCAGGGCAGGGTCATTTCCAAGCCCAGTGTGTGGAACCTGTGGTTCAAGGTGGTAGCGGCCACGATCCCGGTGCTCATCATCAGCCCGCTGGACGACTGGATGGAAGCTCACTTCTACAATTACATCACGGTTGCCGCGATGCTCATTCTGTACGGCGCGCTGTTCTTTGTTGTGGAGAACCGCCGCGCCGCGCCGCACGTGAGCCGGCTGGAGCAGATCACCTACCGCGATGCCATCATCATTGGCCTGTGGCAGTGTCTGGCCATCATTCCGGGCACCTCCCGCTCCGGTGCCACCATCGTGGGCGGCCTGCTGCTGGGCCTGTCCCGTGCCTGTGTGGCTGAGTTTACCTTCTTCCTCGCCATCCCCGTTATGGCGGGCGCGTCCCTGCTCAAGGTGGTCAAGTTCGTCCTCTCCGGCGCTGCGATGACCGGCACCGAGATCGCTGTTCTCGTGGTGGGCTGCGTGGTCGCCTTTGTGGTCAGCCTTGCCGCCATCCGCTTCCTGATGGATTACGTCAAGCGCCATAACTTCAAGTTCTTCGGCCTCTACCGCATCGTGCTGGGTCTGATCGTCCTGGCCGTGGCCGCCATCACCGCCATTGCGTAAATCGCCCCCGAACCCCCCAGCCGCCCGTCCGGGCGGCTTTTTTGCGCCCTGGGGCAATTGCACCGGCCCCGGCCTTGTGCTATACTGGAGCCATAAAGAGAGAACCCGGCGGCGGGAGAGTGCCGCGCCTGAAATTGTCAAAAACGGAGGAGATCCCTATGGAAGCATCGACTGTATATTACACCGACTTCCGGTGTCCTGTGGGCACCAGCCTGACCGAAAAGCTGCGCCGCCTGTGCATTGCGGCGGGCATCAAGAGCATTGATATGGACGGCAAGTTCGTGGCCATCAAGATGCACTTTGGTGAGCTGGGTAACCTGGCCTTCCTGCGCCCGAACTACGCCAAGGTAGTGGCAGACCTGTGCAAGGAGCAGGGGGGCCAGCCCTTCCTGACCGACTGCAACACGCTGTACCCGGGCAGCCGTAAGAACGCGCTGGAGCACCTGAGCTGCGCGCAGGAAAACGGCTTCTGGCCCATGACCACCGGCTGCCAGATCATCATTGGCGATGGCCTGCGCGGCACCGATGAGCTTGAGGTGCCCGTGCCCAACGGCGAATACTGCAAGACCGCCAAGATCGGCCGCGCCATTATGGATGCCGACATCTTCATCAGCCTGACCCACTTCAAGGGCCACGAAGCGACTGGCTTCGGCGGAGCCATCAAGAACATTGGCATGGGCTGCGGTTCCCGTGCGGGCAAGATGGAGCAGCACTCCTCCGGTAAGCCCGCCGTGCAGGAGGAGCTCTGCCGCGGCTGCCACCGCTGCGCCAAGGAGTGCGGCTCCGACGCCATCCGCTACAACGAGAACAACAAGGCGGTCATTGATTACGAAAAGTGCAAGGGCTGCGGCCGCTGCATCGGTGCCTGCAACTTCGATGCCATCTATTCCATCGACAGCAGCGCCAACGAGGAGCTGGACCGCAAGATGGCAGAGTACGCCGCCGCCGTCTGTGCAGACCGCCCCTGCTTCCACATCAGCCTGGTGCAGGATATCAGCCCCAACTGTGACTGCCACGGCGAGAACGATGCCCCCATCCTGCCGGATATCGGCATGTTCGCCTCCTTTGACCCCGTGGCGCTGGATCAGGCCTGTGCCGATGCCTGCCTGAACGCACAGCCCCTGCCCAACAGTCAGCTGGGCCAGAACCTTGCAAAGCCCGGCTGGAACTGCCACCACGACAACTTCAAGGATTCCAACCCCAATGTCGAGTGGAAGGCAACGCTGGAGCAGGCCGAAAAGATCGGCATGGGCACCCGCCAGTACACCCTGAAAAAGATCTGAACATAAAAACAAGCCCGACAACGTCGGGCTTGTTTTTATGTCTCTTGCATTCAGGGGCAGACAGGACGCTCAATACTCGCTGGAAGCCGGGACCAGTACGTCAATGACATCGGCCAGGGCTTTCCAGTTTTCCTCGGAACAGCCGGGCAGCTCTTTGGCATCCAGACCGGCATCCTCGATGCGGCCGGTCATGCTGTCCTTGTCGGTCAGCAGGGTCTCGGCATCGGCCTTGATGAGCGGCCAGGCATCGGCAAAGCTCTGCTGGTCATCGGCGCTCAGGCTGTCGAACCACTGGGTATAGGCATCTTTGATGTCGCTGACCGGCTGGATGCTCATGTTGCAGCCATCGGCCCATTTCAGCAGGGAAGCCGCCGCGATGACGGATTTCAGCGAGCAGCCGGACACGCCGGGGCCCCAGCCGAGGCAGGGGGCAAAGGCATCGTCCGGGTCAGAGAGGGAGAACAGGGAATTCTCGCCTGCGTCCAGCGGGCCAACCTTGCCGGTGTCGGCGGTCACGGTGGAAGAGGGGGTGCTCTCGCTTGCAGAAGCGGAAGAGCTGGAAGCGGCAGTGCTGCCGGAAGAGGTGCTGCAGCCTGCCAGCACGCCGCACAGCAGGGCGGCGCAGACCAGCAGGGAAAGAATACGCTTGCGAATCATAGGAAAGCCTCCTTTTATCGTGTTCCGGCCCATCTGCCGGAGAAACTGCTCTGGTACATTTCTAGTATACTGTTCTGCCGGGCTGTTGTCAATCGGCGTGCACAGGACGATTTTTCACCCCGGCTGTGCAAACTATACAAACTTTTGTCCTTTTTTTCTCAGTCGGGCGGGATTGACATTTTTTGCGCTGGCGCGTATAATCCGGCCATGGTCAAACTGGGAGAAACGGGTGAAGAACCGGAAAAAGGGGGAGAAACGGATGCAGAAATTTCTGCGGCGGCTGGAACGCTTTTCACAGTCGCTGCTGTCGCCGCTGTCTTATCTTTCGGCGGCGGGCCTGCTGCTGGTGCTGGGGGCGCTGCTCACCAGCAAGCCCTTGTGTCAGGCGCTGCCGGTGCTGCAGTGGGCTCCACTGCAGCTGGTGGGGCAGCTGCTTTACAACGGGATGATGGTGCTCATCAACAACCTCAGCGTCATTCTCTGCGTGGGGGTGGCTGCCGTGCGCGCCAAAACCGAAAAGCAGGAAGCCGCCCTGCTGGCGCTGATGGCTTACCTTGTGTTCCTCACAGCCAACCACACCGCGCTGGAAGCGCTGGGACTGCTTGCCCAGCCGAACGGGATGACCGGCCTTGCAGGCACGGGCCAGACCACCATTCTGGGCATTCAGGTGGTGGACACCGGCGTGGCAAGCGGCATCGTGCTGGGCTTTGCGGCGGCGTGGCTTTTCAACCGCACCTGCGAAAAGCAGTTTTATGGCATGATCACCCAGCTCTATTCAGGTCTGCGGTGGTCGTTTTTGTGGCTGTCGGCGCTGGCGGTGGCACTGGGGCTGGGGTTCTGCTTCGTCTGCCCGCCGCTGCAGCGGGCGGTCAGCGCCCTCACGGGCTGGATCGCGGCTTCAGGGAACGCGGGTGTGTTCCTTTACGGCTTTCTGGAACGGCTGCTCATCCCCACCGGCCTGCATCACCTCATCTATATGCCCTTCCAGTTCTCTTCGCTGGGCGGCAGCCTGACTGTGGGTTCTGTGACCTACACGGGCGCTTACGCCGTCTGCATGACCGAGTACACCATGGGCCTGCCCCTCTCAGACGGCATCGTCTGGATGTACACCGGCTTCACCAAGACCTTTGGCTATCTGGGCATTGTAGCGGCCTTCATCTTCACGGCCCGCAGGGAGAACCGTGCCCGTACCGCCGCCGCTATGATCCCGCTGGCGGTCACGGCCTCGGTGGCCTCCATCACCGAACCCATTGATTTTCTGTTCTGCTTCGTTTCGCCCCTGCTCTGGGTGGCCCATGCGGTCATTACGGGCGGCTTTATGGTGCTGCTCCATGTCCTGCATGTCCGGGCCTTTACCTCCAACCTGCTGGGGTCGCTGGTGTTCAACCTGAGCGCCGGGGAGCAGCTGCAGAATCTGCCGCTGCTCTATCTGCTGGGCCTTGCGGAGATCCTGACCTACTTTGCCGTGTTCAGCGTCCTCATCAAGGCAAAGGATCTGCCCACCCCGGGCCGGGAAGCAGCCCCTTCCACAGACCAGTCCCCGTACGCCGACCCGCAGGAGGTGTGCCGGTTCATCGCTGCGCTGGGTGGGCCGGAGAACATCACCCAGCTGGGAAACTGCTTCACCCGCCTCCGGCTCACGGTGCGGGATGCCTCGCTGCTGGATATGGGGGCTCTGCGCTCCCTGCCCCATAAAGGTCTTGTGGTGCAGGGCACCCGGGTCCAGCTGATCTGCGGCCTGCACGCCGCCCAGCTCCGCCATGCGCTTGAACAGCAGCTTGCCGAGATGGCCCCGGTGTGATTGCATTTTGATAAGAGAAACGGTATAATTGTGGCGAAACCTCTCAGTCGTCTGCGGCGACAGCTCCTCTAACAGGGGAGCCAAGAAAGGCCCCTGCCTCTCCTATTAGGCAACAACAACCGCCGCCAGTGGCGGATGAAGGGAGTTGTTGTTGGGGCAGCGGCCAACAAGGCGCAAGTGCAATACTTTGCACGAAGCGAATGTTGGGAGCCGCAACCCGGACAAGTGGCATTGCGAAGCAATGACGGAGAGGTTTAGCAATGGATAACCTGAAAATAAAGGAGAACATAAAATGCAGAATAACACCTTTTCCGTCGAAGGTCTCTTCGATTTCCTGAACGCCGGTGTCAGCGCCTTCCACTCCACGGCTGCGGCTGTGAAGCTCCTGGAAGAGAACGGCTACCAGAACTGCCCCGAGAGCGCAGCCTGGGAGCTGGTGCCCGGCGGCAGATATTACACCACCCGCAACGGCTCTGCCGTGCTGGCATGGCGGATGCCCAAGGGTGAGCTGACCGGCTGGCATGTCACCGCCAGCCACAGCGATTCTCCCACCTGGCGCATCAAGCAGCTGGACGGCGGCAAGGACACGGTCTTTGCCAAGGCGGAGACCGAGGGCTACGGCGGCATGATCATGCCCACCTGGCTGGACCGTCCCCTGAGCGTGGCGGGCCGCATTCTGGTCCGCACGGAGAACGGCATCCGGAGCCTGCTGGTCCACCCCGACCGGGCGCTGGCTGTCATCCCCAACCTCTGCATCCACTTCAGCCATGATCTGAACAACGGCATGAAGTACAACCCTCAGGTGGATCTGCAGCCCATCTTTGGTGAGGCAGGCTCCACCCTGCGGGACGCTCTGGCTGAGGAGGCCGGGGTCAAGGCTGAGGACATCGTGGATGCTGACCTGGTGCTCTGCACCCGCGAAAAGGCCGAGCGCGTGGGCCTGAAGGGCGAATACTTCATGTCCGGCCGCATCGATGACCTGGAATGCGCCTACACCACCCTGTGGGGCTTCCTGCAGGGCCGCGGCGAGGAGGAAGGCCGGGGCGATATGTGGGTCATGTTCGACAACGAGGAGGTGGGCTCCTCCAGCCGGCAGGGCGCACAGGGCACCCTGATGGCCAATGTGCTGGCCCGCATTGAGGAAAAGCTGGGGGTCACCCGGGAGCAGAGCATCCGTGCCTGCACCAACAGCCTGCTGTTGAGCGCCGACAATGGCCACGCCACCCACCCCAACCACCCCGAAAAGAGCGATCCCGCCAATGTGGCGGTCATGGGCGGCGGTGTGCTGCTGAAGTACAATGCCCGCCAGACCTACACCACCAGCGGCTTTACCGGCGCTGCCTTTGCCGAGATCTGCAAAAAGGCCGGTGTGCCGGTGCAGGTGGCCGCAAACCGCGCGGATGTTCCCGGCGGCTCCACGCTGGGCAACCTGCTGGGCCACCAGATCCTGATCCCGATGGTGGACATCGGTCTGGCCCAGCTGGCGATGCACTCTTCCATGGAGACCGCCAGCTGCATCGACGCCGAGTACATGGCCAGGGCCGTGGCCGAATTCTATAACACCCCCATCTCTCAGCCGAAGGATGGCGAGTGGAAGCTGGGCCTGTGAGCCCGGTCGTCGGGCGGTTTGCCCCCAGCCCCAGCGGGCGGCTGCATCTGGGCAACCTTGCGTGCAGCCTGCTGGCCTGGCTGAGCGCCAGACATGCGGGCGGGCGCATCGTCCTCCGCATCGAGGATCTGGACGCGGAACGCTGCCCCCGGAAATACGCAGACCTGCTGGAAGAAGACCTGGCCTGGCTGGGCCTTGTCTGGGACGAGGGCGGGAGCCGGGGCGGCCCCCACGGCCCCTATTACCAGAGCGAATGCGCAGAGATCTACACCCGCGCGTATCAGATGCTCGAAGCGCAGGGGCTGGTCTACCCCTGCTTCTGCTCCCGCGCACAGCTCCATGCGGCCAGTGCGCCCCACACCTCGGACGGCAATGTCATCTATCCCGGCACCTGCCGGGATCTGACGCCTGCCCAGATCGCGGAAAAGCGCCGGGTCAAGGCACCGGCCTACCGGCTCAGAGTGCCCGATGAGGTCATCACCTTCCGGGATGGCTGCATGGGCCTCCACAGCGAGAACCTGCTGCGGGACTGCGGCGACTTCTACCTTCGCCGGGCAGACGGCGTCTTCGCCTACCAGCTGGCCGTCGTCGTGGACGATGCCCGGATGGGCGTCACCGAAGTCGTGCGCGGGGCAGACCTGCTCTCCTCCACGGCGCGGCAGCTCTATCTGTACCGTCTGCTGGGCCTGACAGCCCCGCAGTTTGCCCACTGCCCGCTGCTGCTGGCCCCGGATGGGCGGCGGCTGTCCAAGCGGGACGGCGACCAGAGTCTGGAGAACCTCCGGGCAAAATACACCGCCGAAGAGATCGTGGGAAAACTGGCCTACGTCTACGGCTTGCAGGAAGAACCAGCCCCCCGCACACCGGAGAGCCTCGTGGCAGACTTTTCATGGGAAAAAGTCCCCCGGCACGACATCTGCCTGCCGGAAGGATTGTTTTAAGCAGCAAAAAAAGCACCTGCGGCGCAGGTGCTTTTTTTGATGTATGAAACTCAGGGATTCTGCAAAATGCGGGACTCGCTCCGCTCCAGCGAGGAGGCGGCGCTGTCCACTGCCATGGCCAGCAGGATGCCCATGACCACATCAATGCAGCTGTGCTGTTTGAGCAGCACGGTGGAGGCGATGATGGACAGGCACAGCACCGCAGACGCCGGGCGCATCCAGCGGCGGCGGGGCTCTTCGAAGATGCGGCTGCGGTAGTAGGCCATCATCAGAGTGACCGAGTTGAAGACATGGATGGACGGGCAGACATTGGTGGCAGTGTCGGTGGAGTAGAGCAGGCGGACGATCCGGGCGAAGATGTCCGAACCGTAGACGCGATAGGGGCGGAGGTCCAGCCCGTTGGGGAGGATGACATAGACCGCCAGCGCGATGGTCATGCCCGCAAAGAGCGGCAGGCAGAGCCGCCAGAAGTCCGCGCGCGGGGCCTTCCACAGAAGATAGAACAGGGTGAACGGGATCCAGATGAACCACGCCAGATAGGGGATGACGGCATACTTGCAGAAGGGGATGAGGTCATCCAGATGGCAGTGGACCCAGACTTCCGGCACGGTGATGTTGACTTCGAGCCAGTGGAACACCGAGAGATAAAACACAAGATAGAACGCCATGAACCAGATGGGATGGCGGGAAAACCAGTTTCGCATGGAACACACTTCCTTTGTTTGGAGTTGGAAGGCAGAGCCTTCTTAAAGTTCTTAGCAGCGTATCATTATACGCCGGTCATTGCGCAAAAACAAGCCCTAAACAGGACAACTTCTCTAAAATATCTGTGAAAAATTTGTGCGACATGGGAATTTCAGGGAGAGAGAACGGCTCCGGAACCGCCCTCTCTGAAAGGAATACGATCCAGAACCGGATCTTCCTGCAAAAGGGTACAAAAAAACCAGCCGCTTGCGCGGCTGGCCGGGAAAACAGATATTACCAGGGGATGGCAACGACTTCGGTCTCAGCGGGGTCGAACCCGATATCGCTGGCGTGGGAAATGAAGAAAGAGCTTTCCTTTCCGGATGGAATGGGAGTCGTAAGCAGGACAAAGTCAGAAGAAACGACTTTGCCGTTCTTTTTCAGAATGACTGATACACGGGTGCGGTTGCAGGTGTATTTGCTCAGATTGCGCACCGTGCCGGAAATGACCGTATAGTTCAGCCCGGAAGTCGTGGAATGGCCCGTTACGACAGCATGAAGGTCGGAAGAACGGACATTCTCCGCAGAAGGCTGGAAGCTGGAAGCGGTCGTGCTGGGCTGTGTGTGTGCCGCACTGGCCGGAACGCCCTTCTTGCATTTGTAGGTATAGGCAAAGCGGACCGTATCGCCCGGTGCGATGGTCTGGAGCATGAAATACGTGGTCTCCTGCACATTTCCGGCAGCATCCTTCAGGGTGAGGTCGACACGTGCACGGGAAACGCTGTATGCCGTATTGGGGTTGGTCGCCCGGAAAACACAACGCGCAACGTCCTCACCGGCTGCATCGTGATAGGCACTGAACGATTCCATCACAATGGACGGCTGCAATTTCGGGGCGGAGACTCCGCCGCTGTTTGAGTCATCGGGTTCGGTGCCGGAGTTGGTGCTGCCCGAAGAAGAGCCGTTGCTGCCTTCGCTGCCGCCCGGAACATCGGGCGTCGGGCCGCAGCCGGTCAGCAGGCAGCAGAACAGTGCCAGCGTGAGCAAAAGTGCGGTCAGAGAATGTTTCATCAGAGCGCCTCCTTTTCATCCAATCGTTTCCTGCTTTCTATTCTACACGTTTTCGGGCAGGAAAGCAATCCGGAAGCACAGGCTCAGATGACTTTCTTTTCCAGCCAGCTCCCCTTGAAGAAGCGGATGGCAAAGAAGAGGGAGCGGAACAGCCAGTCCAGGAACATGCCGCCCCAGATGCTGAGCAGATTGCCCTGATGCAGGCCCAGGACCATCAGGTAGCAGAAACCCACCCGGAACACCCACATGGAGAAGACGCTGACCGTCATTGTGAAGGTGGCGTCGCCGGCGGCGCGGAGGATGTTGGGCAGGGTGAAGCTGGACGGCCAGATGAACAGCGAGATGATATTGAACCAGACCATCACCTGCAGCGCCATGGCGTTGGACTCCGGGGAGAGGTTGAACCAGGACAGGGTGATCCGGTTCAGGAAGAAGAAGGCCGACAGGTTCATGATCCAGGCACCTGCATAGGCCACCAGCAGGAAGCGGCGGGCGTAGTGTTTGGCCTGCTCTTTTTCGCCTGCACCCAGGCACTGGCCGATGACGGTGAGCACCGCCATGCCGACCGCGTTGGCCGGAACATTCAGGAAGGTGGTGATGTTGCCCGCCACGGCGTTGGCCGCAATGGCCGAGGTGCCGAGAGTGGACGTCAGGCTGGAGACTGACAACTTGCCGATCTGGAACATGCCGTTCTCGATGCCGGCCGGGATGCCCACCCGCAGGATGCGGCGGATGAGGGGCAGGTCGGGCTTCAGATCGGTCAGGTGCTCGATGCGGAGCAGACAGCCGGGCTTTTCCAGCAGGTAGATGACCGCAAAGCAGGCGATCATCCGGGAGACAAGGCTGGCCAGCGCGGCACCCATGACGCCCATCTTAAAGTAGAAGATGAGCACGGCGTTGCCGCCGATGTTCACCACGTTCATCACCAGACTGGACAGCATGCTGATCTTGCTGTTGCCCTGTGCGCGGAAGAGCGCAGCACCGGCGTTGTACACACCGATGAAGGGATAGCTCAGCGCCGAGAGCAGGAAATACGTCTCGGCGTAGCGCATGACGTCGGCGTCAATGGAGCCGAAGATGCCCCGCAGGATGCCGTGCCGCCCCACCGCGACCACGGCGGCGACCACGGCGCTGAGCGAGATCATGATGAACAGGATCTGGGCGGCGGCGGCCTTGGCGTTCTTCGGTTCCCGGTGGCCGATGTACTGGCTGGCGACGACGGCGCCGCCGGTGGCAAGCGCGCTGAGCAGCTGGATCATCAGCACGTTGAACGAGTCCACCAGGCTGACGCCCGACACGGCCGCTTCGCCGACCGAGGAGACCATCAGGGTATCGGCCAGACCGATGGTCACGCTGAGCGCCTGCTCGGCGATCAGCGGCAGCAGCAGGGCGCTGAGCTGTTTGCGGGTAAACAGCGGCTTGGTTGTTGTGGTTGTCATAGTTCCTCCTCTTGCTCTGGGATGTCATGGAACTAAGCATAACGCGGAATCGCAGGAAAATCAAGATGTTGTATCCAAGAACCTCGCAAAATTTTAAGAAACAAAGTGCCGTCGGTTCCCTTTACCCCTGCGGTGGGATGTGATAGAATGAAACTGGACTTCTGTGTGCAGCACAGAAGAAGGTAAATGAATGAACGATTCCATAGAGAGAGGAAAGATTATGCCAAAGGCAGCCCATAAAGTCGTGGTCATCGGGCACCGCAACCCGGACACCGACTCCATCTGCTCCGCCATTGCGTATGCGGAACTGAAAAACAAGACCAGCGACCTTGTCTGCGAGGCGCGCCGCGCGGGCCGGATGAACCAGGAGACTGAGTTCGTCCTGAAAAAGTTCAGCGTGACCCCGCCCCGCATGTGTACGGACGTCAACCCGAAGATCCGGGATGTGGATTACCGCGAGATGCCCGGCATCCCCGGTGCCACCAGCCTGCGCCGTGCGTGGGAGATCATGCGCGACCAGAAGATCGACACCCTGCCCATCACCAGCGCAGAAAACGATCTGGAGGGCATCATCACGGTCAAGGACATCGCGACCGCCAACATGGACGTCTTCGACACCGGCGTTCTGGCCAAGAGCCGGACCAGCTTCCGGAACATCCTCGAAACGCTGGGCGGCACCATGGTGGTGGGCGACGAGAACGCCGTCTGCACCACTGGCTACATCAAGATCGGCACCGCCACCCCCGAAATGCTGGAAAGCAATGTGGAAAAGGGCGACATCGTCATCCTGACCAACCGGTACGAGAGCCAGCTGTGCGCCATTGAGAAGGAGGCCTCCCTCCTCATCATCTGCAACGGCTCCAAGGTGGGCCACACCATCCAGCGCATTGCCGACGAAATGGGCGTCGCCATCATGACGACCCCCTACGATACCTACGCGGCCGGCAAGCTCATCAGCCAGTGCGCCCCCATCTCCTATTATATGACCCGCGAAGACATCCTGAAGTTCACCCTCGTCACGCCGGTGGCGGATGTCATGCGCGTCATGGCCAAGGTGCGCCACCGCTATTTCCCCATCCTCGATGAAGAGGGCAAATATTGCGGCATGGTCAGCCGCCGCAACATCATCGCCCTGCGCAAGCGCCGCATCATCCTGGTGGACCACAACGAGGCCACTCAGGCCGTGGAGGGCTTCGACCAGGCGGAGATCCTGGAGATCATCGACCACCACCGCATCGGCAGTCTGGAGACCAGCGGCCCGGTCTACTTCCGCAATCAGCCGGTGGGCTGCACCGCGACCATCATCACCCAGATGTACGACGAGAACGGCGTGGAGATCCCGGCCCAGACCGCCGGTCTGCTGCTGGCGGCCATCCTGTCGGATACGCTGGTCTTCCGCAGCCCCACCTGCACCCCGGTGGATGTGGCGGCGGCCAAGCGTCTGGCCCAGATCGCCGGTGTGGACATCGACGAGTTTTCCACTGAAATGTTCGAAGCCGGTGAAAAACTGGACGGCAAGACCCCCGAAGAGGTCTTTTTGCAGGACTTCAAGGTCTTCATGTGCGGCGATATCCGCTTCGGCGTGGCGCAGGGCAGCTACATGACCCGCAAAAACCTGCTGGCCGCCGAAAAATTGCTCAAACCCTACCTCGAAGAGGCCCGCAACAAGCAGAATGTGGAGGATATCTATATGCTGCTGACCGATGTGCCCAAGGAGGAGAGCGTCGTCATCTGCGAAGGCCGCTATGCCGCCGAGGTGCTGTCGGACGGTTTTGAGACCCAGCCCGCCGAAGACGGCAGCTGGACCCTGCCCGGCGTCGTCAGCCGCAAAAAGCAGTTCATCCCCGCCATGATGAGCGCATATCAGGAACTGTAAAGCCCCGAACAAACACGAAGCCCCCCGGAAGCCTGCATTCCGGGGGGCATTGTGTTGAGTGGGAGTTCAGCCTGCGATGCCTTTTTCATCTCTTTATAAGAAGCATAACACAAAATCGTGGTGAAATTGTGTAAATTCGGGATGAATTTTCACAGCCTGCGGCGGCTCGTGTGCAGATCGTTCCGGAAGATGCGCCCGGCCACCGGTTGAGAGGGCCTGTTTTTTGTGGTACAATAGAGGCGGAAATTTGCGAAAGAAAGGATCTTTTGATGCAGCTATTTGAACTGGTCTCCCCGCGTCTGTTCCGCCCGCTGGCGGGGCCGAACCGGGCGTTTTATGCCGAGCTGCTCCTGCTGCTGTGGGAGGAGTGCCGCCACACGGCGGATTACAGCATCTCCCGCGCCGAAGCCGTCTCCCGCGCGGAGGATTACTTTGCGGCTCTGGCAAAGCCGCTGGCGCTGGACGCCGACGACGCCGGAGACGAGGCCGAGCAGCCCACCCGCGACCCGCATCTGCTGGCGCTGGGCTTTCTGCTGCGGCTGCGGCGCACCGGCTGGCTGGAAGAGCAGCCCGGCAGCTATGAGGAGGAACCCTCGCTGGCCTTTGTGCCGGAGGTGACGCCTCTGCTGGAAGCGCTGGAAGAGATCCTGAACCCGCGTGTCGTCACCTATACCGGCAAGCTGTACAAGGCCTGGCAGCTGCTGCGGGGCATCGGGGAGGAGAAGAGCCCCTACGAGAATGTCCTGCGGGAGGTCGCGTCCGACCTCGAAGCGCTGAACAAGTCGCTCCGTGCGCTCAATGCCTCCATCGGCCACTACATCGACCGGCTCACCCGCAACCGCACCCCGCAGGAGGTGCTGGAGCTGTTCGACCAGTACGAGGAAAAGGTCGTTGCGGCAGCGTACCACCGGTTCAAGACCAGCGACAACCTGTTCAACTACCGCGCCTACCTCGAAGAGGGGCTGGACGACTGCGAGGCAAACTATCTGCCGCAGCTGGCGCTGGATTATGCCCGCGTGGAGCGCTGTGCGCCGAACGAGGCCGCCCCGGCGGTGCGGACCCTCATCCAGAAGCAGCGGGATGCGCTGGAAGAGATGAGCGGCCTGATGAAGCAGATCGACGCCAGCCACATCCGCTACCGCAAGCGTGCCGTGCAGCGGGCGCAGTTTCTGCTGCTGAGCGACCGCTCGGCGCAGGGCAGCGTCACGGCGCTGCTCCGCCGCTATGCCGAGGAGATCAAGACGCCGGACCAGCTGTTCGAACCGGATGACGGCCCGGTGGCAAAGCATCTGCACCTTTACCCGGTGCAGGTCTTCGGCGAAAAGCCGCTCTACCCGCCCGCCGCGCCCCGCAGCGAGGTGCCGCTCAGGCCGGTGGAGACCGGAACGCTGGACCCGGAACAGCTGCAAAAGGAGCAGCAGCTCCTGCTGGAATACGCCCGGATGGCCGTGACCGAAGAGAACGTGGCCCTGCTGGCGCAGCAGGCCCTTGCCGCCCGCAGACAGGTGGCGGCGTCCACGCTGGCCGACGAATATCCCAGCGACTTTGCCCGCATCATCGGCCTGCACACCTACTCGCAGTCGCCGCGGCGGGACTATGACATCGAACGGACCGGGAAGTGGGTCGAGCGGGGTGGCTTCCGGTTCGAAGAATTTATCCTGATGCCCCGCAAGGAGGAACCCCATGGCCGAAACGAATAAACTGCTGGAAGAGACCGCAAACTATCTGCTCAACCACTGCTTTCTGCTGGGCAGTGTGGAGGACCAGCGGTCGAAGTATCTCTATGTGCAGGACCACCTGAACGAGGTGCGGGCCGTGTTCGCGCCGCTGGGCTATGCGGTCCTGCTCTACCCGGCCCCGCTGCAGGCGGCGGCGCTCGTCAACGAGCACGAGGGCAGCCAGGCCCGGCTGCTGAAATACGAGAGCATCCTGCTGCTGGTGCTGCGCCTGCTCTACCTGCAAAAGCGGGAGAGCCTCTCGGCCAGTGCAGACCAGATTCTGGTCACGGTGGAAGAAGTGCAGGCCGAACTGCAAAAAATGAACCTGCCCCGGCGGCTGGACCAGCTCACGCTGGAAAAGCTGCTGCGCACCCTGCGCCGGTACAATCTGGCCCGGCCCGTGGGCCGTCTGACCGGGCTGGACAGCCGCATCGAGGTCTTCCCGACCGTGCTGCTGGCGCTGCCGGATGCCGACCTCGCCGATGCCGCTGCCGAGAGCAGTCGCACCCGGAACGAGCTGGCCCTGTACGAACGCCCGGAGGGCGAATCCAGTGCGGAGGATGAAGAATGATCGAATTAAAACGCCTGAAACTCATCAACTGGCACAACTTTGAGAACGTCACCTTCGACTGTGCCCGCCTGACCTATATGATCGGCGTCAACGCCGTGGGCAAGACCACCATCCTGGACGCCATCCGCTACTGCCTGACCACCAACCGCAATTTCAATGCCCTGGGCAATAAAAAGAGCGGCCGCACCCTGCAAGGCTCCGTCCACGCCAAGCAGCGCGGCGAGAACGCCTACCGCCGCCCCGGCCGGACGGTGGCCTATATCGGTGCCGAGTTCTGGGACAGCGCCAAGCGGACGCCCTTCGTCATCGCGGTGCGCGTCGAGTCCGAGGGCCCCATGCAGGAGCTTCACCCCGGCGACCAGACCTGGTACATCTCCGAGGACGGCATCACGCTGGAAAAGCTGCCCTTCCTCGACCCGCGCACCGGGGCCCCCAGCGCCAGAGAGGATTTCAAGCCCGCTGTGGGCCGGCTCTCCTATACCCGCAGCCCCAGCGAGGCGCGGGACCGCATCTGCCGTGCTTTGGGCATCGGCCGCGCATCCAGCCCGCTGGGCAAAAAGTTCAATGAGGTGTTCCAGATGGGCACCAGCATGGACGAGATCCCGAACTTCCGGGAATTTCTGTATCAATACATCCTGCCTCAGCCGGAACTGGATCTGGACGCGCTGCAGGGCGACCGGGTGGAGCTGGAAAACCTCCACGCCGTGCTGGCCGAGGCGCAGACCCGCGCCGCGGCGCTGGAACAGATCGTGGAATACGGCCGGGAAGCCGCATCCAGAGAGACGGACGCCCTGGTCAACCGGGGCGCGGCCCTGCTGGCCCGCGCCGAGGCCGACGCCGGAGAAGACGCCGTCTGGCAGGAGCATCTCGACGCCGGACGCCGCCAGCTGGCCGAGCGGAACGCCGCCTATGAAGCGGCCAAGAACGCCGAGGCCGAGGCCCGCCGGGCCTATCTGGCCGCCCATGGGGCAGCTTCGGCCAGCGGCGAGGGCCGTGCGCTGGACGCCATGACCGAGGAACTGGCCCGCAGGAAGACCGCACTGGATGCCGCCGCCCGGAAGGTGACGGCGCTGGAACAGACGGCGGATGCCGTCACGAACCTGCTGACGGTGCTGGCCCGCAGCGGCTTCGGGGTCGAAAAGGCGCTCTGGCCGGCCGCTCTGACCGCGGAACAGCTGCCCGCGCTGACCGAAGCGCTGGACCGGCTCGAAAAGCCGCTGGAAGAGCAGTATTTTGCTGCGCGGCAGAACGCCGCCGACCTGGCCCGCGCGCAGGAAGAAAAGCGCGCCGAGCTGGACGCGGTTTCGGGCGGCAAGTGGGTCTATCCCCACGGCGATGCCGCCACCAGAGTCCGCGATGCCGTCAACGCCGAGCTGAAGAGCCGGGGCATGACGCCGGACGCAAAGATCTTCTGTGAGCTGCTGAACGTGGCCGACGAGAGCTGGCAGGACTGCGTGGAAGCCTGCCTCGGCGACCGCCGGTTCGATATTCTTGTTCCGCCCAACCACTACGCCGCCGCCAAGAGCGCCTTTGTGGCGCTGGGCGAAACGGTCGGGCCCATCAGCCTGTTGGATACGCCGGGCATCCGCACTGCCAACCGCCGCGCGGAGACCCGCCCGGCTGACAGCCTTGCCGCTCAGGTGGAGAGCGAGAACCCGCTGGCCGCACAGTATGCGGACACCATCCTCCGCCGCATCGTCTGCTGCGAGACGCCGGACACGCTGGAACACTTCCCGGACAGCGCCACCCGTGACCTGCTGCGCCACCATCCGTTCCGGCTGGAACGCCTGCGCCGGCCCCAGCGGTACATCGGTCTGGACGCCCGCCGCGCCCGCGCCGGTGCGCTGGAAGAGGAGCTGACGACCCTCGGTGAACGCCGCCGCGAGGCCGTGCAGACCGAACGGTCGCTGAAGACGGCCTACGACCAGTACCAGAACATCCTGCGCGGCCGCGCACTGGAAACGCTGGCCGGGCTGTGGGAGGGCCGGGACGCCCTTGCTGCCGCCAAAGCCGACTATGCGGCACAGGCCCAGAAGCTGGCCGACTGCCGGGAGAACCCGCTGCTGCAGGAGCTGTATCGGGAAGAGGAGACCCGCGAAGCCGCCTGGGAAGCGGCCCGCAAGGCAGTGGAACAGGCGGGCGGCGATATCCGCGTCTGCGAAAAGCAGCTGGCTTCCTGCGCGGCAGAGCAGGGCCGGGCCGTGGCCGCAGCGCAGCAGAGCGCCGGGGCGGCCCAGACCTTCTTTGAAAAATATCCGCTGCTGGAGCCGCTGGCGCAGGAGCGCAAAAAGGGCCTCATGACCGGGGGCCGCACAGCCCGCGCCGCTGCCCAGATGGCCGAAAAAGCGCAGACCAAGCTGGACGACACCCTGCAAAGCTACCTTACCGCCACGCTGGAACCGGCCCAGAAGGCGTACAACGAGCGGTACGTCTGCGATTATCCGCTGGGCCTTGCGGGCATCGAGCAGTACCGCGCCCAGCACGAGAGCCTCGTCCGCATCGACCTGGAGCGCTACGCCGCCCGCCTGGACCAGGCCCAGCGCGACTGCAAGGACCGCTTCCGGAAGGACATCCTCTTCCGGATGAAAGACGACATCTTCAACGCCCGCCGCCAGTTCCGGGAGCTGAACAAGGTGATGGAGCAGCTGACCTACGGCGAAGAGGTCTACCGCTTCGAGCTGGAACCCAGCCGCGACCCGCAGCTGGCCGCGTTCTATCAGGTCATCGTGGACAAGGGCAACCAGCAGATGACCGACACCGACTCGCTGGACAACCTCGCCGCCACGGCCGACCCCGTCTATGAGCGGCAGGTGGATGAGCTGATGGAAAAGATCATGGCCGACGTGGACGAGAACACCCGCGCCCGGCAGGAGGGCCGCAGCACCTCCGGTGCCACCCTGTCCGACTATGTGGATTACCGCACCTATCTGGACTACGACATCAAGGTCACGAACACGGTCTCCGGCCAGCAGGCGTATCTGTCCCGTGTCAGCCGCGATTCCTCCGGCGGCGAGAATCAGGCCCCGTTCTATGTGGCCATCTGCGCTTCGCTGCTGCAAATTTATCAGAAGAGCGAGAACAGCATCCGGCTGGTCCTGCTGGACGAGGCCTTCAGCAAGATGACCAGCGACCGCATCCGCCCCATGATGGAGCTGTTCCGCCGTTTGCAATTGCAGGTCCTGCTCATCTCCACCGTCGAGAAGAGCACGGCCATCCAGCCCTATTGCGACATCACCTATTCCATCGTGCGCCATGGCGACGCCAACGCCATCGCGCCGTTTTACCGGCTGACGGCCCCGCAGCCCGCGCCGGAGAAGGAGACTGAACCATGAGCGATACCATTGCAAAATTCTGGCTGTTTGCCACCCACTGGACCAGGCTCGACACCTTCGACAACGAGGACGAGCTGAACGACGAACTGGAGCTGCTCCAGCGCCAGAGCCTGCCCACCAAGGTCCGCACGATGAAAAACAAAGAGGGGAAGGAAGAACTCGTCCTCTACGTCAAGCAGGCCGACCGCGATTATGCCCGCTACTGCACCGGCTGGCGCCCCGGCGGGATGATGTAAAAAGGAGAATTTATGCCAAAGCACCCCATCCAATTGTCCGATCACTTTACCGATTCCCGGCTGATCCGGTTCGTGCTGCCCTGCATCGGCACTATGCTGTTCACCTCCATCTACGGCATCGTGGACGGCCTGTGCGTCTCGAACTTCGTGGGCAAGACGGCCTTTGCGGCGGCGGATATCTTTTTAGAGCTGATCTCCATACAACAGAGAAAAAATGATTACAGAAAAATTATGTTTTACACAGAAAAAGCGATTCAATGTATCAGTGAGGGAGCGGGTTTTTATCATCTTGCAGACATCTATTTTCTGCGGGCAAAAACGAGAGAAAAGCTCACGCCAAAAAATGCGGATAAAAATATGCTGTTAAAGAAAGCGATGGAAGAATGTAAGATTGCTGCGTGTCTGTATCAGTTGGAGGGGCAGGATGAAAAGGCACGGGATGCAGAAAAGTATGGTGAGGGATTAGTATGTCAAACTACAGAGCCGGAGATATAATACGGATGACAAGAGAGTTTGTTGGAATGTCCAGGGAAGAACTGAGTGATGAGATTTGTTCGGTACAGACATTGTATCGTATCGAGAGCGGAAAGACTCGCGTAAAAAGAGAACTGTATGCAAGACTCATGGCAAAAATGGAGCGTGTACCGGAAAAGAGCTATGCCATCTGTGTTGGGAAGAACTTAGAACTGTTAGAGGAACGAAAACTTTTTGAGCAGGCAATGCAGAATTATGACTATGAAAAAGCAGATTTATATTTAGGCAGGATGAAAGAGAAAGCGGATGATAATGTGATCACCAGGCAGTATCTTTTAAAGTCAGAAGCATTGATGGACTATTACTGCAAAAGAAGTGACAATCAGACAACAATCGAAAAATTGCAGGAGGCAGTCCGGCTGACACTTCCGGATTATGAGGAATGTCTGAAAAAAGATTTCCCGTTTACCGAACAGGAAATCATGAATCTGATGAGCCTTGCAAATGCTTATGCACATGCCGGCTCGTGTTTCTTATGTTAAGAAAAAGGATCGTACTAGAGCGGTAGTGATTGGTACAAGAGATATTGATGATTTGATCAAGAAGGAGCGTCTTCAAAAGGAAGAGTTAAGAAAGGCTTATATTCGTGCTGAAAATGCAAGTAAGGCTAAGACGGATTTCTTAAATAGTATGTCGCATGATATTCGTACGCCTATGAATGTGATTCTTGGATATAATCAATTGATGAAAAAAAAGCTTTCAGATCCTGTATTGGTGGATTATCAAAAGAAGATTGAGCAGTCGGGGAATTTATTACTTTCCATTATTAATGATGTATTGAATATGGCTCGTATTGAAAGTGGTAAGAGTGTGTTAGTTGAAAGTAGTGAGTCCATTGTGGATATGGTTGAAGAAGTATCGAATGTCTTTGGTGCTATGGCCAAAGAAAAAGAGATTGTATTCGATAAAAAAATCGATATAAAACATAAACAAGTATTGTGTGATTGTACGAAGGTGAAGGAAATTTTAGTGAATTTGATTGGCAATGCCATTAAATATACACCAAATGGCGGTCATGTCACAGTGGATATAAAGGAATTTGAGTGTTCAAAAGAGGGGTATGGTACATACCAAATTCAAATTATAGATACGGGTATTGGAATGAGTGAGAGCTTTATTCCAACCCTATTTGATCCTTTTACGCGTGAAGCAACAGGTGACATTATTGGTACAGGGCTTGGTATGCCTATCGTAAAAAAACTAGTAGATATGATGGGTGGTACGATTGATGTTGAGAGTAAGCTTGGTAAGGGTAGTACTTTTACAATTACAATCGATCATAAGCTTGGAAATGAAGAAAAAGATAAAGTGAAACAAGAGGATCTTGTAGTTTCTAAGCATTCTTTAGAAGGTAAACATGTATTACTAGCAGAAGATAATGAATTGAATGCAGAATTTGCGAAGATTATATTAGAGGATTGTGGCTTACATGTAGACTTGGCAAGAGATGGTTTTCAATGTGTTAGTAAAGTGATTCAAAATCCGGTTGGTACGTATGATTTTATTTTAATGGATATTCAAATGCCAAATATGAATGGGTATTTAGCTACCCAAAAAATCAGGTCGATTCCAGAAAAGAATACGATTCCAATTATTGCGATGAGTGCGAATGCGTTTGATGAAGATAAAAAGCAAGCACTTAAAGCGGGAATGAATGGATATATTTCTAAGCCAATCGATATGGAAAAGCTTCAAAGTCAAATTATAGAGATTTTAAAAGAGAAAGCGGGCAGTTAAAATGTCCGTTTTAATTATTAAAAAAGAGTTGAACATAAGTTTGTGGGGGGCTTAGTTCAACTCTTATTTAGGAAACTGGATATGCAAATTACAAGCAATCCAGCAATAAGTATTATAGCACTATATGTTTAAAGAGACAAAGTTATAACATTTTCTCCGCAATATGATACAATGAAAATGATAACAGGGGTGAGTAAGATGTGTTGTGATGGTGTCATACAATATTTAGAAAAAGAAAAGGTTTCTATACTTATAAAAGATCGACATACATGTTTAGATTTGAATGATCGTAATATGTATGTTTTAAAGAAGGGTATTGTCAAAGTGAGTTTGATCATGCAAGATGAGCGTGAATTTAATATTACTTATTTACAAGGTCCGGATGTGGTGAGTTTGTATTGTGATTGTTTGACACAATTTAGAGATTGTCATCCAAAGATTCGTATTGAAAGTGAACAAGCAGAGTTTTATTGTATTTCAAAAGAAAAATTCTATAAACAAGTTAAAGAAGATGCGAACCTTCAAAATTATGTAAATACATATTATCGCAATCGATTAAAACTAGCTATCACAAGAGAACAAGTGATGATCATGAATTCAAAGGCGGGTGCAGTATGTTCTCGGTTATATCGTTTGGCGAGTTTATTTGGCATTCAAACACAAAAAGGTATATTTATTGATTTGCAGGTCACAAATGAGGATATTGCGAATTTTTGTGGAATTACAACACGTAATAGTGTGAATCGAGTGATTCGTGGCTTAAAAGAAAAGCATATTATTCAAGTTAAAAACAATCGAATTATTGTTTTAGATATGGACTATTTAAAGCAATTTACAAAGTAGGGTAGTGTGAAACTATCCTTTTTTAATGTTAAGAAATTATTAAGACAAACTATCTTTGGTTATAAATAAAGAATTAATTGAAGTAAATAATGAGTTTGTACAAATTAACAATGTGATTTGTACTTTTTAATCGACTTTATATAAAGGAGAAAAGAATATATATAACCAAAAATGTTAAAAAGTACGATAAATAAAGGATAGTAATATATGTTATTAAATTAAAATAACTAACTAGTGAACAAAAGTTATAAAATGTTGCTTGAAAGCGTTTACAGGAAAGAGTATATTATATGAACAGAAATGCGTTCTTGTTAGGTTGTTTATAACGGAAAGGTTAGATTAGCTTAAGATAAAGGGAAAATGAATATATCAACCAATTAACATAAGATGATGTATGTTTATCTTAACATAATCTTAATATGTAGATAGGGATATGGAAAAAAGGGATTTAAGACATTTAAAGCGAAAAGAATTGATTGACCTCATTGATAAGATGCAAACAGAAAGTGATCTTGTATCCAATGTTGAGGTCAAGGAAGAGCTAAATCGTTTAAAAGAGAGAGAAAAGTATTTAAAGCATTTACGTAAGACTTTGAGTGTACTCGTTGTCGTGGCTGCCATTTCTGTGTTGGTGGCAACACTGTGGATGCCTGTATTAAAGATTTATGGTTCGAGTATGGATCCAACTTTAGAAAATGGGCAGATTGTAGTATCTATAAAGGCAAAGAAATAAACTGGTTCAAAAGTCAAGGACAAATATCTGACAGTTCTTGTTAAATGAGTGT
>OGZW01000806.1_pt1 | contig 25198 bp, 28 predicted proteins | sample 1577001 | NCBI WGS metagenome assembly OGZW01 (sample SAMEA3541519, study PRJEB24748) | human gut metagenome | biome: human gut; feature: human-associated habitat; material: faeces | place: China | collected 2012 | reverse complement strand
ATACCGTAGAAATCTACGAAGCCCCCATTGATGCCATGTCCGGCGCAACACTGCGGCAGTACAAACATGATTCCCCGTGGCGCAGTGTCCACTACTTGGCGCTGGGCGGGTTGAACCATCAGCCGATTGACTACTTTTTGCGGCAGCATCCCGAAGTAAAGCGCGTGTCGCTTTGCTTTGACCGTGACGACCCCGGACGGAACTTCACAAAAATTGTTGCGAAACGGCTTGCAGAACGCGGATATATCATACAGGACACTCCCCCGGCCATAGGCAAGGATTATAACGACTATCTGCTGGCGGCTCGTAGACTTATCAGCATGGAACGGTAAAGGAGCAGAACATGAAAACTATTGCAGTTGCAAACCAAAAAGGCGGCGTGGGTAAAACGACCACCACCGTAAATCTTGGCACAGCACTTGCGGCTATGGGCTACAAGGTGCTGTTGGTGGACGCCGACCCGCAGGGTGATTTGAGCAGCTATCTCGGCTATGCGGGCACCGAAAACGGCGCAACAATCAGCGACCTAATGGAATCTGTTATCAAGGACGAAAAGCCGCCAGAAGTGGTAATTCACCATGAAGAAAAGGTAGATTTCATTCCCTCCGACATTGGTCTGTCTGATATGGAAGTGAGCCTTGTAAATGTTATGGCGCACGAAAAAATCATGGAACAGGCATTGGAGCCGTTTAAGGATAAATATGACTACTGCTTGATCGACTGTATGCCCTCGCTGGGCATCATCACCGTGGCATCGCTTGTTGCGGCGGATCGAGTGCTGATTCCTGTGCAGGCACAGCATTTCGCCCTCAAAGGTCTGGTGTCCCTGTTCAAATCTGTCAACCAAGTAAAGCGCCGTATCAATCCCCGGCTGGATATTGACGGCATTGTGCTGACGATGGTGGACAAGCGCACCAACCTATCCAAAGATGTGTGTGCTGCCCTGCGCAGTGCCTACGGTCACGCGCTGAAAATTTACCGTGCAGAAATCCCGGTCAGTACGCGCACAGCAGAAAGCGCTGCCAGTACACATAGCGTGCTGACCTACGATGCCAACGGCCCGGCCAGTTTGGCATACAAAGCGCTTGCCAAGGAGGTGACGGAGAATGAGAGAGTACGGCAGCAACATCAATCTGCCCTCACTCGATAATCTGTTTTCGAGTGAGCAGGAGCGGCAGGACGCAAAATTAGAGAAAATCCAAATTTTGCCGCTGACGGAACTACATCCCTTTCGAAATCACCCTTTTCAAGTCCGTGACGATGACGAGATGGACAAAATGGTGGACAGTATAAAAGAATACGGCGTTATGACCCCTGCCATTGTCCGCCCCCGGAAAGATGGTGGGTATGAAATTGTAGCGGGCCACCGTCGCTGCCATGCCAGTCAGCGGGCTGGCGTGGAGACTATGCCCTGCATCGTGCGGGATATGGACGATGATACTGCTATTATTCTGATGGTGGATAGCAACTGCCAGCGAGAGCATATTCTACCGAGTGAAAAGGCGAAAGCCTATGAAATGAAGTTGGAAGCTATTCGTAGAAAAGCTGGTAGACCGTCAAAAGAAAATTCCCGACAAGTTGTCGGGGATTTTGAAAGCGCCGATTTAGTCGGTCAAGCAAGCGGCGAAAGCGGGCGGCAAGTCCAGCGCTTCATCCGTCTGAACAAACTCACCCCCGAACTTATGAAAATGGTGGATAAGCAATATCAAGCCACGCTGAAAAAGAACAGCTATGTGGACGGCAAGTTTGACGAGGACTTGTATCAAGTGCTTTCCATCAGCTTTTTAGTCGCATTGTCGAAGTTTAAGGTTTAATAAGGGAAAGGCGGGGCTTCGGCCATGCCTTTCTCCTTTTATGTAAGCAAATAAAGTGGCTAAAACGCAATGCTGGATTTATAAATTCAGCATAAGAATATTTTTTTCTAAAACACTGGAATAAAAACGAAAAATGAGGTATACTAATATCAGAAAGGAGTTGAAAGAATGCTTTGCCAGTTTTCTTTTCAGAATTTTAAGTCTTATAAGGATGAAACAACATTTGATTTCCGTGCAATGGCGATTCCGGAGTTTCAAGATGTCTTGATTCGACAAGAGAAAGCAGAAGATTTGCTTCCGGTCAGTGCGGTTTATGGTCCAAATGGTGGCGGTAAGACGAATCTGCTTCAGGCATTCTTTTGCCTGATTAACCTTGTCGTAAAGCCGATTCATGCGTTGGAGAAGAACCGACAGCCGATGATTTTCCAGCAGGGTAGTAGTGTGGCTCCCTTTATGCTGGATGAAAGCTCTGCAAATGAACCTACGATTTTTCAGGTGTTCTTCCGTGTCGGCGAGAAGGAGTACCAGTATTACATTTCACTCAAGGAAGAAATTGTTTTTGAGTCCCTCTTGTGGCGCACTCTTGGCGGCAAGAAGACGGGTCTGATTTTTGAGCGAGACGGTCAGAAGATCGAATTGGGCGCGAGCATCAGTAAGTCGAGCATCAATCTGGACGTTAACCCGAAGATGCCGTATCTTTCTTTTTTGGCGATTAACTATAATATCCCTGTGATTGCAGAAGTGCAGAATTGGTTTGAATCCTGTATTACACAGAGCTACGCGAACCCCAGAGCGGAAAACATTGTGCTGGTGTCCAAGAGTGAGACGACTAAGGAAAGCCTGATTCATGCACTGAATGATGTAGGTATTGATTTGTCCGGTTATCGCTATGATGAAGATAGCAAGCACCTGTTCACGCAAAGAACGATCAACGGCAAGGTCTACGAGCTTCCCTTTGAAGCAGAGTCGGATGGAACCAAGAAAATGATTGCAGCCTTGCCGGTTCTGATGGTAGCATTGCAGGAAGGCCGCACAGTGGTTGTGGACGAACTGGATGCCAAGCTGCATCCGAAGCTGCTCCGGTATGTGATTCAGATGTTCAAGAACCCGGAACTGAACAAGAAGGGCGCACAACTGCTATTCAGTTCTCACGACCTGACTACGATGAAGAATACAGTTTTCCGTCGTGATGAAATTTGGTTTGCCGCAATGAATGACAATCATGAGAGCGAGATTTATTCGCTTTACGAATTCCGGCAGGAGGACAATACTCGCGTCAAGAGCACAGCGGCCTTTGACAAGCAGTATCTGGAAGGCCGATATGGTGCAGATCCCTACCTTTCCAATATGCTGACAGGGAGGGACTGGGCATGAGTTTGAAGCCTCCGAAAAAGAGTGACCTTGGAAAAAGCTGGATGAAGAATCGCCGTGATAAGGCGAGGATGATTCAGCCGGAATACCACTTGATTGCATCTGAAGGTACAGAAACCGAGCCGCAGTATTTTGGCGCAATTCAACGGATTATCAATTCTAAATACCGTGATAGAATCCAGCTAAAGGTAGAGGGCATTGGCGACAATACGGTGAATTTGTTGATGAAAGCTCGTCAATACGTTCAGAATAACGGCATTGTGTTTAAGCACGTCTGGATTGTCTATGACACAGATGATTTTCCGGCAGAAAATATCGACATGGTAGCACAACTGTGCGAAGAATACAGTGCACAAGGTGAGACGATTTACCATGCTGTATGGTCGAACCAGTGCGTAGAACTGTGGTATTTGCTGCATTTTATGTATATGGATCGTCTATATTGGAGACAGTGCTACAGATATCCCTTGTATGCGCCTTGTGAAGAGCAAGGGCGGTTATTCAATTGGTGTTTTCGACCCTGAAAAGAACAAGCGTGAGAAAGTATATCAACTGTTCAATGATGGTCGAATCAATTTTTATGCTCCGGCTGACTACTCCGAAGATTCCGAACTGTTTAAGTATATCAAACTAGTTATCGGACAGATTTCTATTAACGAAAGAGTCAAAACAGAACAACGAACTCTGAAAAATTCGGCAGAGGCATACAATTTATACATTACTATGCAATCGTTAGCAGACCATATGAAGTCTGCTGTTTCCCCCAGAGAGTACCAGAAGCTTCAACGGGAGCTTAATAAGCTCCAACATCAAATCGAAGGAATCTAAAACACTGTGAGCCTTTCATGCGTTTTGAGGGAGAAAAACTTTCTTTTGGTGGTGAAAATTATTTTCTGCTGATACGAAATATTGTGATTGCACATTGAAAAAATAGGAATCGACTGAAATTTGCATAGTGTAATAAAAGGCTCTTGGCTTCTGTAATAGGAGGTCAAGAGCCTTTTACGTCTTGTTTTGTGAGCAGAAAGAAGGTACAATAATAGCAAATGACTTACATCTGCGAGGTGATACCATGCTGAACATCTACTTTGGAGATATGCCGGAAGCTGTTTACAACACTTCGGTCTATTTTAACTATACCTACGAGGACAAGTGGCTGACTTCTGACTTTGCCAAAGAGATCATCAAGAAAATTGATAAGTCCGATGTCAAAGGCCCTCATGCGGTGGAAAGCCCGGTTCTGGGGGTCATCTCGCCGGAAAAACTGTCTGGCGGCACGAAAACGCTGTTGCTGATGGCAAACGACCCGGAAAAGGTATTCAATGCCTCGACTTGCGGTGACAACTGCGCACCCTTTATTCTGAAGCTGGCGAAAAAGAAGGACTTGACCATCAACCTGCGGCATCTCATGGATTTCGGCAAGAAAAAATTCCCGGTGGATGTGAAAATCCTGAACACCGGTGATGTGGTGCACAGCATGGAAGAACTGATGCCGATTGCATTTCAGTTTGTGTGAGGCGATAGGATGAAGGGAAAACATAAAATCGAAGTCCGAAGCGGGCGGGTCGTTTTCACAATCGAACTGGAACGGAATATTACGATTCTGCGAGGGGACAGTGCCACCGGAAAAACAACGATGGTAGAGATGCTGCAAGCATACGAGACCTATGGCCGACAGAGCGGCGTAACAGTAAGCTGTGATAAGCCGTGCCGGGTACTGTCGGGTGTCAACTGGGAGCTGCAGCTGAATGCGACCCATGACAGCATCGTGTTTGTGGATGAAGGCAGTACCTTTGTTTCAAGCCTTGACTTTGCCCGTGCGATTCAGCATTCGGACAACTACTACGTGCTGGTCACAAGAGAAGATTTGAGCACCCTGCCGTACAGCGTAAACGCTATTCTGGAACTGAAAAAGACCACCAGCCGCTTCAAGCGAACCTATAACAAGGCGTACCCGGTCTATGATTCGCTGACAGCCAGCAATGTGCAGCTGGAAGGTGTTGAAAAGCTGCTGACAGAGGATGCAAATTCCGGGTATCAGCTGTTTACAAAAGTCGGCGAGAAATACGGCATTGTCTGTATTGTGCCAAATGCTTCTATAGCAAAAAAGAACACCGAGGACTCTCCCCAAAATGGGAAGAATCCTCGGCGTTCTCTGTTTATCGGGTCTGCGCTTTTTCCTTGGTGGCCTTTTCTTCTGCGAAGAACATCTCTACATTCTTCTGCGCTTTCATCAGTTCCTGCATCTCGTCCCGCGCCTTTCGGTAGGCTGGATAAGCGGCTTTCTTCTGAGAAAGCAGTGTAGAGTATTCCGTGTTCAGCTCTTTTACCTTTGGCAGCTTTTTAAGTCCGGCGTCGTCAAAAGCGACTTTTGCCGCCCGGTGCAGTGTGATCTGCTCCCGGTGTTCTTCCAGAAACCGCTTGCCGTATCCAGCCTTACGATAGGCATCATACACAGGTCGTGTCTTGGCATAGTTGATGATATGCGCCCGCAGGACGGCAATCTCTGCCATGCGCTGCTCTGCGGCCTTGATGGAATCGCCTAGTTCATGGTATCGAGCAGTTGCCGCGTTCACTCTTTCCTGCATTTCCTCGATACTGCCGATTTTATTTTCCTGCAAGAAGATCAGGGTCTTGGACATCTCTTTAAAATTGTAGCGTTTCGCCCACCGTGCATAGCCTTCGTTTTTGCCCTCGGAGAGTTTTGCCTGAATATCCACTAACAGGTGGAACGGCTGTTCTTTCGGCGACTGTTTCTGATGCGGGCAGTGTTCTGCTTCTCCAGCAATGACCGCCTTGATTTCATCTTCGCTGTATCCTGCACCCAGTGTCCGAAAACGGATAAAGCGTTTCTGCCGGGTGCCTTTGACGGAGGTGTGCTTTCCTCGCTTGATTTCATAGCCCTGCTGTTCCAGCTTTTGAAGAAAGGCTTCAAAGTCTGCGGGCTTCTCGTTCAGCAGGATGTTGTCGATTACGGCACACAGCTTATCCCGATTACTTTCTCTAGGTGGATAAAGGGTGCGCTTCTGCCGCTCCCGGTACGGCTTGATTTCAATAACGGACAACTGATGTTCCAGACAAATTAAATCGCTCAGTCGCTGTACCGCAAGCCCAGATAACAAAAAATCCCGGAACTTCCGGGTGCTGTCCAGCGCAGTGGAGTTGTAAATGATGTGATTATGAATATGTTCCCGGTCGGTATGGGTCGCAACGATAAAGGCATACTTGCCTTTTGTAAACCGCATGGCAAGTTCATAACCGACCTTGTTGGCTTCCTCGGCAGTGATTTCTCCGGGTTTGAACGACTGCCGAATCTGGTAGGCAATCACATCATTTTTCTGTCTGCGCCCGGTCATCAATTCATACTGGCGTTTGGAGAGCATAAATTCTTCATCGACCGTCAAGGGACTGCATTCGTAACTGCTGACCAGTTCGCCCTGCTGTGTCTTGTCGGGGTTCTGTGCATAATCCGTGCGGCTTTTCAGGCAGGCCGCAACGGATTTTCCCTTGTTTTTGTGCAGTGCAATCAATCGTGTTGCTGCCAGTTCTACCACCTCCCGGCAAAAAGAAAATGCCGCACAATGGCGGCATTTTGATAGAAAGAGCAAATGTTCAATATTCAGAACTCAGAAGAAAATCTGCAATGTGCATGGTTTTGATGCCCTCATAATTGCCACCTGCAAAAGCATCCGTGGTGAGAACATATTTGGGATAATTATCATGGATTTCCAGTAGACGCTCGTACTCGCGCTTTTCTGTGCTTATGGAATTGATCTGCTGTGTAACCTGAACATACAGTTTTTCGTTTTGGCGTACAGCAACAAAGTCGATTTCGCCATCGGGTGTTTTTCCGATTTGGACAGTATATCTCCGGCGGCAAAGCTCCAGATAGACAATGTTTTCGAGGCTGGCAGCAACGCTGTCGGCGTTATAGCCGAGAACACTGTATCGTAGAGCGGTATCTGCCAGGTAGAACTTTTCCTGCGTTTTCAAGATTTCCCTGCCGCGCAGATCATAGCGGGAACAGCGATGCAGCAAATAGGCATTTTCCAGCTTTTCGAGATAGCTGTAAACGGTTTCATTGTCAATGGCACGACGCTCGGATTTCAGGTAATCCGCAATCGACTTGGCAGAAAACGTGTTGCCGACATTTTGAAACGTGTATTTGACGATGCGCTCCAGCTGGTCGATTTTCTTGACTTGATTCCGACGGACAATATCAGAGAAAATAGTGGAATTATAAATGTCCCGGACGATCGTATAAACTTCGTCCTGCGAATATGCCTGCAAGTGTGTGGCGGGAAAACCGCCCAGACGAACATAGTTGGCAAGCTCAGCTTTCGGATTGCTGAGTGTGGCGTATTGCTGTTTGAATGTCAGATATTCGCTGAAAGACAACGTATAGATGCGGAAAGCAACATATCGTCCCGTGAGGTAGGTTGAAATTTCCGAGGACATCATATGGGAGTTGGAGCCAGTAACATACAAGTCAACATCAAAGTCAGAGGCCAGTGAATTGACGACCTTTTCCCAACCTTTGATTTCCTGTACTTCGTCAAGAAAAAGATAGGTCTTGCCATTCGGGGAGAGCTGCGCTTTGAGCTGTGCATACATCTGTTTCGCCGTCATATCCGCATACTCCATCGAATCATAACGACAGTTGACAATGCGTTCAGCGGGAATGCTCCGCTCAGTTTTCAATTTTTCCATAATCATTTTCAAGATCGTGGATTTTCCGCAGCGACGCACACCAGTCAGGATTTTTACAAAGGGGGTATCGGTGTATGCCATAATCTGGTTTACATATAAAGGTCTGTCAATCATCGGAATCGCCTCCTATCTAGGATAGTTTACCGCAAACTCAATACGAAATCAATAAGTTTTGCGGTTATAAATCGCAAAACTTATAAAATCAATGCGTGAATACGGGCAATATGCGAAAACTTTGCCCATCACAGTTCTGCAATCCAACCGCTGAACCATTCCACGGCTTCCACAATAACCGTTCCGGCAGTGATGAGCAGGAAACAACCGAACTCTGCTGCCAACAGGATCAAGAACTGCGTCCACTCCCGGCAGTACAGCGTATAAAGTCCACAGCCGAAAATATACATCATCGGCAGTGCAAGGATGAAAGCAGACAGATTCAGCGTCCACCGCAGCATCAAAGCCAGAAACGCACTCACCAGCACAAGAGGGAGTAGAAGAACTTTTACCATGAACCTCATTATTGACACCGCCTTTCTGTGTTCAGTATATAGAAGATTCTGCGCACCGTCAACGATGCCAGACAGTATGTACCCCACAGCTGGAGCCGTGGGGCAAGGTCAGAGGTCAGCCAGCCGGGAAAGAATCTGCTTGCCAATGGAGATCAACTCATCGAACCGGGTGCGCAAGTCCTCCAGATCGGCGGCCGGGTGCGCAAGTCCTCCAGATCGGCGGCGTAGACCTGACCGCTTTCGTTAGCGCATTTGGCATACTGGTTGAGGTTGTTGCTGCACATCTGGAGCAGATACGCCATAAGAATGTTTCTGTTCTTTCATATAGTCCGTTCCTCTCTTTCATAAAATTTTGATTGATGGGTATTCACATTAGAACACCCATCAACCGCAGATTTTCAATATATCAACAAGTCATTAAGTCGTGAGTATAATGGAAAAGGTTATCTTTCCATACCACGCTTGTTTCTTCGAGCCTTGATACGCTCCTGTCGTTCTTTTTCCCTTGCTTCTTTTTCGGCTCGTTCCTGCGCTTCCTTAAAAGAAAAAAGTTGCTTCACTTTCTCGGTAAAAAGTTTAGCAACTTCGGGGAAATGCTTCAACGCTTGAAGAAAAGGTCTGCACTTTTCTTTCAGTTCGTCGTATTTGGTTTTCATTCTTTCAAGTGCGTTTGCACTGTCAAAATATTTCTGTCGGTAATAGTTTGCACTCTGTTCTAATTCGCTGATTTCCGCACGACTGGTAATGCCCTCTTTAGCAAGGGCAGTAAGCTCAGAATAATCCTCTTTGGAGATTGCCATTTTACCCGTGATTGTTTTCTGCCCCATACGGTCAATCTCGTTATAGGTTTTGGAAACATTACGGGCAGGCTCATACTTTATCTGTTCACGCTGAATACGCTTCTGCAACTTCTCTAATCGTTCCTTGTCCTGCTTGATTTGATATTGTAGGGAAGTAAGATGTTCCGCTGTACTTCCGTATTTTTGACAACCCTGTGGTGAAGTCTTTGACGTAGATCAGGCTGGGTCTGCCCAGACCGCGCCGCTTGCGTTCGATCAGGTCGATTTGCTCCAGTTCCCGGAACAGCTTGACCGCCTTGTGTTCAGCGCAGCAGAGTGATTCCTGCACTTCCCGGACGGTGTAGATGATATACACCCGCCCCTGCTTGTCCATCCAGCCATTTTTGACCGACAGGCTCATGCGGTCAAGCAGGATTCCGTACAGCGTCCGCGCATCCGTGGAAAGCTGCCGGAAGCGGCTGTCCTGAAACAATGCCTTTGGGATGCGGAAGTAGGAAAACAGTTCGCCCGACTGCCCATAGAAGTAGTCGAGCGTCATTTGGTGTGTCCTCGGATTTTCAACTGTGAGTGCTTGTTCATGTGGAAAATCATCTCCTTCCTAGTGGTATGGAAAGTTTTTGCGACCGCTTTTTGCATGGAAAAAAGTATGTAAAAAGTAGAAATTGAGTGACGAAAATATTTTTGGATGATACTACAATTTGGAATTTTGAGGACGAAAAGGCAAAGTAAAAAACAACGAAAACAAGAGGTTTCTTTTGCACTCGATTTATAAAATGCAGGACAGGCTGCTATTAAAAATCCCAGAGCGTAAGATTGTTGCATCAAGATGTACTAATCGTGCAAAACGTGGGAAGATAAGCGTATGATAAACCCTCCCCGGTGAAACTGAATGGTTTTGCCGGGGAGGGTTTTGTTTTTTGCAGATTGTAGAAGAAAGATTATGGAAAATAAAGGAAAGAAAAAAAGCAGTTCAAGGAACGATATATCACTTGACCAAGCAATATTACAGTGGATTGTGGATGATTATGATATTTCTGATGAAAAATCCAGAAAAATAGTAGGTAAAAGTGGAGAAAAAAGTAAATTAATAACATGCAAAATGGTAATGAATTATCTAGACAATCGAGGTGTATGACCTTTAATGCAATGACCGAACGTTACGAAGAAATCACGGTTTGCGGAAAACCTGCGCTGTTCACCAGCATCCGCATCAAGAGAGATACTGTCCCGGATGGTCTGTATGCCTACGATGTCCGGCTCGACGATGAGTGCCGGGGCATTCCCTGCGAGATTGCCCCCTTTGTGATGGTCAACCACTGGGGCACCATCATCCTTGTGGAACCGCTGGAACTGCCCGATGATGGGCGGCGGTATATTAACGAGGACACCGACTGGAACTACGCTCCGTTTGGAGGAACAGAGAAAAATCAAAAGCCATGTGTCACAGTGAAAGAATTTATAAAGACCTATGCGAAGCAGAAATGACAGAAAACTTGTGCCGGAAAAGTATTAAAAATGCCGTAGAGGTAAAAGAGTATCAAATTCTCTATCATTTGAGAGAGTTGCGTCAGCAAATCGGCAACGCTAAAATGACCTGCCGGAAGCTCAGGACATCGGGATGGTTGTCTAGCATTGAAAATCAACTCCATGCAGACGGAAAGCTGACGGTAGAAAAAATCATCGACCCGAACGGCTATCTGAAAGGCGCGGGCTGATAAATAAAACAAGGGCTGCTGTACAGCGTCGTACAGCAGCCCTTTGCAGTTATTTCCGGCTTGCCAGCTTGTTCAAAAGCATCACAGCCAGCACGATGACGCCGATGACCAGCACGATGCTCACCATCCCGATGACCATGATGGGCAGAGTCGTCATCCACGAAGTAAGATGCAGCATATCAGTCCCTCCTTTAGCTCAGCAGGGTCAGCAGCAGTCCGCCGGCGATGACAGAGGCTATCTGGCCCGAGACGTTGACACTGATGGAGTACATCAGCAGGAAATTCTGGTTGTCCTCCTCGAGGCCCAGCTTGTTGACGACGCGGCCGCTCATAGGGAAGGCAGAGATGCCGGCAGCACCGATCATGGGGTTGAGCTTTTTGCCCTCCGGGAGGAAGAGATTCACCAGCTTTGAGAACAGCACACCGCCGGCGGTGTCAAACACAAAGGCCACGAGGCCCAGTGCAAGGATGAGCAGAGTGTCGGGCCGCACGAACTTGTCGGCGGTCATCTGGCCGGCCACGGTCAGGCCCAGCACGATGGTGATGAGGTTTGCGAGGACGTTCTGCGCCGTTTCACTCAGGGTGTTCAGTACGCCGCACTCCCGCAGCAGGTTGCCGAACATCAGAAAGCCCACCAGTGCTACGCTGGCCGGAGCCACGAGTCCGGCGATGATGGTCACGACGATGGGGAACAAGATCTTGGTCAGCTGGCTGACACTGCCCTTCTGGTAGGGCATCCGGATGCGGCGTTCCTTCTGGGTGGTCAGCAGTTTGATGACCGGCGGCTGCACGATGGGGACCAGCGCCATGTAGCTGTAGGCCGCCACCATGATGGCACCAAGGTACTGGGAGTGCAGGACGTTGGCCACGAAGATGGCCGTGGGGCCGTCTGCCGCGCCGATGACGGCGATGGAAGCGGCGTCCTTCAAGTCGAAGAAGAAGCCCGCGAGGAAGAGGGTGAAGAAGATGCCAAACTGCGCCGCTGCGCCGAAGAGCATCAGCCACGGTTTCTCGAGCAGCGGGCCGAAGTCTATCATCGCACCGATGCCGATGAAGAGCAGCAGGGGGAACAGCTCGTTGGACATTCCGGCCTCAAACAGAGCCGAGATGGGGCCGACGGTGTCGCCCTGCGTGATAGCGCCCGATAAGGGCAGGTTGACGAGGATGGCTCCGAAGCCCATGGGGAGAAGCAGGCTCGGCTCCATCTTTTTTACAATGGCGAGGTAGATGAGCAGGGCGCCGATGCCCCACATCACCACCATCTGCCAGGTCAGGTTCCCGAAATTGGAAAAGAGACTGGCGAATGCATTCCAGAAATCCATGTCATTGCCTCCTTTGAAATCTGCGGTGCAATGACGAAAAAAGAGACTTCCGCCACAGCACCAATTACTGTGACAAAAGTCTCAAGCGAACACATGACATCGGGCATTTCTGCCGTGTTGACGCTGCCATGCAGCGCTCCCATAAGGTGGAGCGCCCTTTACTCCCTTTTATCCAATTCTATTAAACCAGAATATGTGAAGCCTGTCAAGAAATGTGCGGGACTTTTAGCTGAATCTTAGGGGGGACTCTGAATATAGAGTGAAAAAGAGGCTGAAGAGTACGAAAATGCTTTTTGCACGTTATTCTTTTACAACGGCCGCCTTCTCGATGCCATAGCGGGCAAAGAGGGGGAGGGCCTCCGGCGGGACCGTCTCGCCGCTGACCACGATGGGGATGGCAGGCGGGCAGGAGACCGCCGGTGCGGCGCAGATGCGGCCCACGGCCTCGGCGGCAGGAATCATCTCCTGCGGTGCAAGGACAGCTTCCCGGATGGTGAAGCGGCGGGGCTGTGCCTCGAGCGCCCCGGCCAATGCCGCGAAAGCGGCAGGATCGTCAGCCGTAACGGAGACATCGGCAGCAGGGGCCTCATCGCAGATGGCGTGCAGGGCCGTTTGCAGGCAGGCAAAATCTGCCGCAGAACTCTCGGCGGAGGGCATCAGCACGACGTAACGGGGGTCGGCATACTCGCACTCCACACCCCGCTCCCGCAGAGCCTGTGCCAGCTGCTGACCGGAAAGACCCAGCGCGGCGGCGTCCAGCGTCAGCTTGAGGGGTTCACGGTGCGCCCCGGTGAGGGGGAGTGCCAGCCCGGGCCGGAAGGCATCCAGCTCCCGGCAGAGCATCCCCAGCCGCCAGCGGCAGACGTCCAGCTTCTCCCGGAAGCCGTCGGCCAGAATCGCGTTGGCGGCGTCCAGCGACTGCAAAATGAGATAAGAGGGGCTGGTGGAGCCGAAGAGAGCCAGCGCATTGCGCACCGCGGCCTCGTCGGCCTGCACGGACGGCCCAAGGTGCAGATAGGCACCGCCCGTGAGGACGGGCAGGGTCTTGTGAGCCGAGTCACAGCAAAGGTCCGCGCCCAGCTGGATGGGGTGGCGGCTACCCTCCTTCAAAAAGTGGAGATAGGCGCCGTGAGCGTTGTCCACCAGAAGGGGCAGGCCGTGGGCGTGGCAGACCGCCGACAGCCCCGCGACATCCTGCACGAAGCCCAGATAATCCGGGCTGGTGAGGTAGACGCCGAAGGGCGTACGGCCCTCGGCGGACAGCTCGTCCAGCGCAGAGGCAAGAGCTTCCGGCTCCACAGGGCAGGTGCAAAGCGCCCCGGCGGCGTCCGGCGCGGGCCAGAGCCACTGGATGTCGAAGTCCAGCAGAGCCGCCGCGTAAAGCAGGGCTTTGTGGGCGTTCCGCGCCGCCAGCAGGACAGGACGGCCTGCCTTTGCGGGCCGCATTTGGAGCGCAAGGCGGAGCATAGCCCGGATGCACTGGCTGCTGCCCTCGGTGCTGTAATAGGTGCGGGCGGTGCCAAAGAGCTGCGTCGCGTTGGCCTCGCTCTGGGCGATGATGCCCTCGGCTTCGTACAGCTCGTCTGCGCCCGCAATTTCGGTGATGTCAAGCTCTTCACAGCCCAGCGGGCCGCGGCCCTTGTGGCCCGGCATATGCATCCGGGTAGTGCGCTGCTGGGCGTAGCGACGGACAAAATCGACGACAGGAGTGTTCATGGCTTTATTCGCAGGCTTCGCCGTCTGCGCAGGCGTTGCAGGTGCCGCCCAGCTCGATAGGTACTTCGATGCCCTGAGCTGCCAGCTCCTGGTTCTCAGCAACTTTTATCATGATGGCACACTCGACACGCTTCTTGAACAGCTCACAGCCGTACTCGTAGACGCCGGTGATGCTGCCGGTGGCGTGGTAGGCGTTGGCTGCACAGCCGCCGGAGCAGTAGAGCTTGGCCCAGCAGTCCTTGCACTCGGGGCGGGCGTAGGCGTTGCAGTGCTTGAACTCATCCCGCACAGCGGTATTGGTGACGCCCTTCCAGATGTCGCCCATCAGGTACTTGGGGTCGCCGACGAACTGGTGACAGGGGTAGAGGTCTCCCCAGGGGGTGACGGCCATGTACTCGGTGCCGGAGCCGCAGCCGGAGATGCGCTTGTAGATGCAGGGGCCGCCGGTGAGGTCGATCATGTAATGGTAGAAGGTGAAGCCGCGGCCCTCGCGGTCGCGCTTTATCATCTCCTTAGCAAGGATCTCGTACTGCTCCTTCAGGATGGGCAGGTCCTCGGCGGTGAGGGCGCTGGGGTCGGTGGGCTTGGTGACGACAGGCTCCATGCTCAGCTCCGTGAAGCCGAGGTCGGCCATGTGGAAGATGTCGTTGGTGAAGTCGGTGTTGTAGTGGGTGTAGGTGCCGCGCATGTAATAGTTCTTGTCGCCGCGCTTTTTCACGAACTCCTGGAACTTCGGCACGATGGCGTCATAGCTGCCGTGGCCTGCGTAGTCCTTGCGGAAGCGGTCATGGACTTCCTTGCGGCCGTCGAGACTCAGCACGACGTTGTGGCACTCCTTGTTGCAGAAGTCGATGACATCGTCGTCGATGAGCATACCGTTGGTGGTCATGGTGAAGCGGAAGTTCTTGTTGTGGATCTTCTCCTGCTCGCGGCAGTAGGCGACGAGCTTTTTGACCATGTCGAAGTTCATCAGAGGTTCACCGCCGAAGAAATCGACCTCGAGGTTGCGGCGGGTGCCGGAGTTCTCGATGAGGAAGTCCATGGCCCGCTTGCCCACCTCGAAGCTCATCAGGGCGCGGTCGCCCTGATAGCGGCCCTGCGAGGCGAAGCAGTAGGAGCAGTTGAGGTTGCAGGTGTGGGCGACGTGGAGGCAGAGCGCCTTGACCACTGTCTGGCGGTTCTTGAAGTCGAAAGCCATGTCTTTGTAGACGTCGGGAGCCCACAGCTTGCCGGCGGCTTCCAGAGAGGCCACGTCCTCGAGGCACTGGCGCAGGTCGGCCTCGGTGACGTCGGGGCGGTCGGCATACTTTGCCAGCATGGCGGCCACGATCTCGTCGGCAGAGTGCTCTTTGTACATCGCAATGACGTCGTAAGCCACGTCGTCCACGACATGGACCGAGCCGCTGCAGCTGTCCAGCACGATGTTATATCCGTTCAGTTGATACTGATGTACCATTTCATTCTCCAATCTATAATTGCCATAAAAAAATGCCGCCCTGCAAAGGCGGCATAGGGTCTGCAATGATTACTTATTGCTGTTCTCGCACTTCTGGTTTGCGACGCCGCAGGAGGTCTTGCAGGCAGACTGGCAAGAAGTCTGGCACTCGCCGCAGCCGCCGGTCACGACGCTCTTGGTCAGGTCACGAGTAGCGATAGTCTTAATACGTTCCATAGTTGAAAACCTCTCTAAGCTCCAAAGTTTCGCATACAGCTCTCTGTATACAGTGTTATCTTTATGTATGATAACACGATGTGCGGATTCTGTCAAGATTTTTGTGACCCTCTCAGTCAAAACCTTGCAGGTTTTGACAGCTCTCCCAGAGGGAGAGCCACTGGCGGGCCGGGCGGGTCCATGCAAAATGAGAAAGTTTTGCGCTTTTGGGAGCGGAAGTGCCTTGCTGTTAGGACAAGGCTGACTTTACCCAATAGGCTGATACTTTTTCAGGATGGTATGCAGCCCCAGCTCCCGGGCGCGGGCCAGCAGGTAGCGGTAGCGGCACAAAAGCGCCTGTCGCTCGTAGATGCGCTGCTCGATGAGGTCGGAGTCCACCTCGAGGTCGAACATCATCGCGTTCCGCTGCAGGCAGAACAGGCACTCTTTCAGCTCTTCTTCCAGCTCGGGGTGGTAGCGCTCGTGCTCGTTGTCGCGGGGGATGCGGGACGAAAGCAGAGTCTGGGTGGTTTTGGATGGGGTTTGCAGCATAAGGCGTCCTCCTTTATTTATAAGTGGAAAATCAGGTACACCTTATTGTATGGTGCGGAACGTGCAGAAAATGCCACAAGAGAGTGCAGAAGAAATTGCTTCTGCACGGTCAGGCGTCGGCTTCTCTGAATCGTTCGAAAGTACGTCAGCACGTCTGAATCACGGTCTGCAAGAAAAAAGTACAACTTTTTTCAAAAATCTGCTTGACAAAACGCGTAAAGACAGATATAATAGCACACGTTGACCGGCTTACCGCCGCGAAACACAACAGGATACTGGGGATTTGCATAGTGGTAGTGCGGTAGACTCTGACTCTACTTGTGGGAGTTCGATTCTCTCATCCCCAACCAGAAAGCCATCTGATTCGTTCAGATGGCTTTTTTGTTTTGTCTCTCGGTGCGTTTTTGGGCCGGTGCGACACAAAGCTCTGATTTTTTCTCGCCTGCCGGGGCTATACTGTTTCTTGATGCAACAAGGCAACACGGAAGATAGGAGCCACGCAAATGAGCATTTGGGACGCATTCGGCAAAGGACGATATAAGGGCTTCTCCCGGGAGGCGGGGCAGCTGCTGGATAAGGCGGTGGAGCTGGCCGGAGGGCTGGGCTGCAAAAAGGCAGACACCGGCCACCTGCTGTGGGCGATGCTGCAAGCGGACGGCGGCCCGGCGGCCCGCTTTCTGGCCGGGAAGAACATCTCGGAGCTGGAAGTGCGGCGTCAGCTGTCCGCCGGGCGGGATGGTTCGGTCACCAGGCTTGCCCGGGGCGATATGGCGGCGGACCTGCGTCGGACGATGGACTACGCCATCATCGGGGCGCAGAACGCCCACCTGAGCCGGGCCGAGCCGGAGCATCTGCTCTGCGCCATGCTGGAAGACACCGACTGCGCTGCGGGCGTTATGCTGGCATCCATGGGTGTCCAGCTCACCGAGGCGGTGAGGGAGTGCCGCCAGCTTTCAGGGCAGTTCATCCTGCCTATCCAGCCGCGCTCGGCGTCGTCGTTGCCGCGGGGCAGCCGGGCCAGCGACAAATACTGCCGCGATTTGACCCGCCGGGCGGCGGACGGCGAGCTGGACCCGGTGTTCTGCCGGGAAAAAGAGCTGGACCGGATGGTAGAGATCTTATGCCGCCGCCAGAAGAACAACCCCTGCCTTGTGGGTGAACCGGGCGTGGGCAAGACCGCGCTGGCCGAAGGGCTTGCTCAGCGCATCGCCGACAAGCAGGTACCCCGGATGCTCCAGGGGCGGCGTCTGCTGGCGCTGGACATGGCCAGCCTTGTGGCTGGTACGAAGTACCGCGGCGACTTCGAAGAGCGGTTCAAGAACCTGCTGGAAGAACTCGTCCGGGACGGCAGCGCCATCCTCTTCGTGGATGAGTTCCACACCATCGTCGGCGCCGGTGCGGCAGAGGGGGCTATCGACGCAGCCAGCATCTTAAAACCGGTGCTGGCCCGGGGTGAACTGCAGCTCATCGGCGCGACGACGAATCAGGAGTTCCGCACCCACATCCAGAAGGACGCCGCCCTCGAGCGCCGATTTGGCCGAGTCCAAATCGAAGAGCCTACGCCGAAGCAGGCTGTGGATATACTGGAAGGTCTGGCGCCCCGCTACGAGCGGTATCACGGCGTCCGCCTGCCCAACGAAGCCCTGCGGGAGGCCGTGGAGCTTTCAGTGCGGTATCTGCCGGGGCGCTGTCTGCCGGATAAGGCCATCGACCTCGTGGACGAAGCCTGCGCGGCGGTGCGCATCCGGGCCGAACGGGAAGGGGAGAAAGACCCCGTCCTCAGCCGGAAGGAAATTGCCCGGGTGGTGGCGCAGGCCAGCGGCGTCCCGGCAGAGCGGGTGGGCGAAAAGGAGCGGGAACGTCTGGCCCGCCTCGAAGAGCGCCTGAACGCCGAAGTCGTGGGCCAGAGCCGGGCTGTCGCCGCCGTGGCCGGGGCCATCCGGCGCAGCCGCACCGGGCTGGGGGAGCCGGGCCGGCCGATCGGTGCGATGCTTTTCCTCGGGCCTACCGGTGTCGGTAAGACTGCGCTGGCAAAGGCACTGGCGGAGAGCTGGTTCGGCAGCGAGAAGGCCCTGCTCAAGTTCGATATGTCGGAGTATCAGGAGCAGCACACCGTGGCGCGTCTGCTGGGTGCGCCTCCGGGCTATCTGGGCCACGACGAGGGCGGTCAGCTCACTGAGGCCGTCCGCCGCCGTCCCTACAGCGTGGTGCTCTTTGACGAAATCGAAAAGGCGCACCCGGATATTCAGAATGTGCTCCTGCAGATGCTCGAGGACGGCCAGCTGACCGACTCCATGGGCCGCAAGGCGGATTTCCGCAATACCATCGTCCTGCTGACCTCCAACCTCGGCGCACGATTCCTCGCCGGGCAGAGCGCACCGCTGGGCTTCGGGGCGGGAAGCGAAGCCGCCTTTGAAAAGCAGTCGGAAGCCGCCGTTGCCGAGGCGAAAAAGTGGTTCCGGCCGGAGCTGGTGGGCCGTCTGGATGAGCTCATCGTCTTCCGCCCGCTGGAGGAGCAGAGCCTCTGCTCCATCGCCGAAAAGCTGCTGGGCCAGCTGGAAGAGCGTGCTGCCCGCAGCGGCTATCAGTTGACCCACACGGCCCGGGTCGGCCCGGCGCTGGCGGCAAAAGCACATTCGCCCTATGGTGCGCGAGAGCTGCGCCGACAGGTAGACCGGGCCGTGGAGCAGGCCTTCGCCGACCAGATCGCCTCCGGCAGTGTGAGCCTCGGACAGCACTGGACGGCAGACTGTGCCGAGGACGGCACGATCGTGGTGCAGGAGACGCAGACGGCGGGTGTCGGCTGAAAAGCTCTTGCATCTGCTCTGGTTTTCCGCTATGATAGAGGGCAGGAATCACCAGAGGAGGAAGCCGAATGCGCTATCTGTTTTTGCTCAACCCCACCGCCGGTAAGCGGGACTGCACTGCTGAGCTGGCCCCGGCCATCCAGGCCGCAGCCCAGCGGGCGGGCATCCCGCCGGAAAAACGGAAGGTCGTTGTGACCCGGTACGCAGGCCATGCCCGGGAGCTGGCCGCTGAGGCGGCGCACACCGCGCAGGCCGACGGTGAGCCGGTGCGCATCTGGACAGCGGGCGGCGACGGCACCTTCAACGAGGCGCTGACAGGGGCGCAGGGGTGCAGCCTCGCGGCGGTGGGGTGTCTGCCCTTTGGCAGCGGCAACGATTTTCTGCGCACCTACGGCACGCGGGAAGAGTTCAATGACCTCGACGCCCAGCTGGCGGGCAGCGAGGTGGACATTGATTTGATGCAGACCGACCTCGGCCTTTCGGCGACCATCTGCGCCGCCGGGCTCGATGCGCAGGTGGCTTACGGCATCCCGCAGTTCCGGCGCATCCCGTTCTGCGGCGGCGAGATGGCCTATGCACTCTCCATCGTCAAGCAGCTCTGCGGCCACATCGGCCGGAACGTGACCTTCACCATCGACGGTGAGGAGTTGACGGTGGACTGCCTGATGTGTGCCGTCTGCAATGGCCGCACCTATGGAGGCGGCTTTTATGCAGCCCCCGAGGCTCAGCCCGACGATGGCTGGCTGGACGTTTTCATCATCCGCAGGGTGAGCCGCCTGACAATCGCCCGCCTGCTGGGAATGTACAAGAGCGGCAGGCACTTCCGGAACGGTGAGCTGACGGAACAGGCGAAGCCCTACTTCATCTACCGCCGGGCCAAGTGTGTCTCCCTGCGCCCGGCAGACGGACGCGGCCCTATCGTGGCGACTGCCGACGGCGAGTGTGCTCCCTGCGACGCCATCACCGCCCAGCTCAAGCCGCTGGCCGGGCGCGTCCTGCTGCCCAAACCGGCCTATGAGCGGTTCATGGCCCAGCGGGCCAACGTGTAAAATGAAAGTATGAGAAGCGCCCTGCACGTTTCTTCAGGGGCTCATCGGATGATCAACAAAGGCGGCGGCTTTCCTTGTCAAGGGAAGCCGCCGCCTTTTCCGTTATCTTACAGCCTGTTTCAGCTGCTCCAGGTCATCCGCATCCGGGTGAGAAAGAGCCTTGTCAAAATTCTCGATCATGGCATCCAGATTGGGCAGATGGATCGGCTGCTTTTTCATCTCTTCGTACCGCTGGCGTACGGATATCGGCATTTTGCCCTGACACATATAGCAGCCGAAAACAGTGTTGCTCTTGTCCAGCGAATGCTCCACCTTTTTCAAAATCTTATCAAAGTATTCTTTACTGCCGCCGAAGCCGGCAGTGCCAAAGAGAAAGATGTTTTTGCCGTGCAGCTGCTTCAAAAAGTCCGAAGTGCTTTCATCGGCATTTCCCTTGTCCGTCCAGAAGCCCACATAAAGGGTGTCCGCTTCCATGGCGGCAGGATCCGGGATGCCGAAATAATCGCAGCCTTCCTGCGGCAGGCAGTCGTGCAGCGTATCTGCCAAGATTTTTGTGTTGCCTGTTTTGCTGCTGTATACGATTGCGTAACTCATAACTTCTCCTTTGTGAATGTCTTTTTGTTGAGTATATCGTGATTTTTTGTCGGGTAGGTTTATGTGTTTTTTGCTTCTTTTTCTCGCAAAGCATCATAAACACAGCGAGTTCCCTGATGTGCCATCAGCCCGCCCAGACATTTCTTGTTGCAGCGGAGACAGCGGTGGATCTGTTCCGCCTGCCCGTTTTTCAGCTTGTTCACCCAATCCGGGTCTGCCAGAAGCTGGCGGCTCATGGCGGCGCACTGGATGCGTCCGCTGGCGAGCTGCTGCTCCACAAGATCCGGGTCGTTCAGACCACCGACACCACAGATGGGCAGGTCGGTGTACTGCCGCACCTCATCGCAGAATTTGAGGAAGCATCCCGGCTGGCTGAAATAGGGATGATCGGCGGGCGGGATGGTGTTTTCCAATGCGGAATGGTTTGCCAGCGTTACATGGAAGCTGGTCACACCCGCCTGCTCCAGCAGCGGAACGAACACCGGTAGTTCTTCTTCCACCACACCGGCATTGCCAAAGTGCGGGTTTTCCTGCCGGACGGCCAGCTTGTAATCAATGGGCATCCCCGGAACCGCCGCATGGACAGCCGAGACCGCTTCCGCCGCAAAACGGGCGCGGTTTTCTGCGCTGCCGCCGTATTCATCGGTGCGGTGGTTGAAGATAGCCGAACTGAAACTGCCGCACATCCGGTCGCCATGCACCTGCATCATATCAAAACCGGCCTGTTTTGCCAGCACCGCCGCTTTTCCAAACCCGCTGATGATGGTCCGGATCTTTCGTTTGGACATCTTTGTAATGTAAGGAGCGACTTCGGCGTTCAGCTTTTCCCGCAGCTGATCCGGGGTGATTTTTTTCAGCAGCAGACCGGGAATGTATTTGAACATCGCCAGCAGATTGGAATCGCTCTGGTGCAGCTGGGCACAGACTTTGCAATCCGCATCATGGGCGATTTTCGCGACCTGCTGGTAGAATGCAAAGCCTTTGGGGTCAAATAGAGATTTCTCAAATTTGCTTTTGCCCACCGGGACATCGCCCACGATGATCATGGCACAGCCGCCCTGTGCAATGGCACGGATCTTTGCAAGGTATTCTTCATCCGACAGCCCGAATGTTGTCGGCGCAAAAATGATGCGGTTTTTCAGCTGCATCCCACCATAATTGATCGGACTCAAGATCGTTTCGTACATCATTTGCACACTTTCTTTTGCACTGCTTTTTGCAGTAATGTCAGCAGCTGCTGCCGCTCCTGCGCTGTCAGTCCGCCCAGACTCTGCGCATCCCAGCCGATAAAGACCTGATGACAGACCACAAAGGCGTTTTCACCCCTCTGGGTCAGCTTCAGGTGGTAGCTGCGCCCATTCTTTTCTTTCGTCAGAAAGCCGTCTTCGGCCAGCTTGTTCAGGCTGCGCTGGGAGTGGCCCCAATCCAGATGCAGATCTTTGGTCAGTTCCGAAGGCGTACAATCCGGATGCTTTCCTACATAAATGACAAAATATATCAGCCCGAAGCTCAGACCCAGTTCCTGTAACCGCTGGGTCGTGTAAGCGGCAAACTCTTTGTGCAGGGTCAGAATGTAGGAAGATACCGTGGATGGCTCCATTTCGTCAACTCCTTCTGCTTTTGAATGGAAAGCATTATAGCACTGTTACTTGACATCCTTGTTTCAATCCGTATTACTGCTGATTCCTTAGAGCTTTTAAATGAAAGATGCAAAGATGTAGATGCAATCGCATCACAATTGAATATTAGATTCAGAGAAGGAATGCATAGACCCATGGAAATGTTTAATCTATCTTCCCCACTCTGCCTTAATCAAGTACCAGAATACAATCAATTGACTACCGTTGATACTTTAGGTTACATGTACCCATTTACGCATGAAGCCTTGTATGATTCAACGGTTAGAAGAGATAAAGAGAAAAATGTTCTCTATCGTTATCCCCCAATCTGTATCGGAACAACAAAAGATACAAACGGGGTTTTATTTTACGATAATTTCGTAAAGAAAGATGATAGAGCTAACTACAATGAATTTATAGCTGGGTCGGCTGGTTTTGGTAAAACAACCTTAATCATGTGGCTTATCAAACAAAGGTATGCTATCGGTTATAAACAGTACAGTATTGATGTTGAAGGAAAAGAACTTCATAAACTTGTATATGATCTAGGCGGTCAAAATATCGATTGCTCTGATGGTGACAAAGGTAGAATAAATCCTTTGCATATTCGTTTCAATATCCCAGATAGTGAAAAAGAAGATGATAAAATTCCACTAGATGAAATCAAACCACTTTCCTCTCATATCCGTTTTTTGAGAGTTTTCTTTGATTCGTACAAGGGTAAAACTGGGGAACAGGACATTCGTATTCTTCATGACAATATGATAGAAAAAGGACTTGAAAGAGTTTATAAACGTATCATGAATATTGATTATCAAACAACTGCTCAATACATTGTTGAAAACTTTAAAAACAATGACTACCCTATCATGATGGATTTATATGATGAATTAAAAACTATGAGAGATGAAGCTGATGAAATCAACAACATGATTGAAAAAGAAAAACTAAATGAGTGTATTGCTTTTATTCGTCCACTAGCTAAAGGTGCTGATGCAATTATCTTTAACGGACATACCAATGTCGATCTTGATTCTCCTTTAATCAATTTCAATATTTCAGGACTTCAAGACAATACATCTTCAAGAATATTAATTACACAATACTATAACATTCTTTCTTATATTTGGACTGAGGTTGTCAGCGATATGGAAGATGTAAGAAAACAAATATATGCGGATGAATTTGGTGTTATTATGAACCCTGAACTTGGTGGAGTAATGAAGTATTTCAACTCTATTATTCGTAGGGATAGAAAACGTTTGTGTGGATTAACGACTGCCACACAACAAATTAATGATGTCTTGAAAGATGAAGTTAAAGCTGAAGGAGAAGCAATTATCAATTTAAGTTGTTATCAATTCTTTTTGAATTTAGGTGGTGGTATTGAATACTTTAAAAATACAGATCTGATACCAGAGAGTGCTCTAGAATTTATTCAATTTGCTAATATCGGTGATTGCTATGTCAAATTCGGTTCTCAAACATCCATGAAAGCCGAAATTTCATTACCGCCAGAAGAACTCTATTATCTAGAAAGTATGAAGAAATAGAAAAGAGCCAAGTTGGCTCTTTTTAATTAAATTAATAGAATGAAAAATAAAAAAATTACAAGCAAGATTATAATTGGTATATGTTCTTGCTGTTTAGTATTCTTTATTCTTTTTATGAGCATGTTCATGATGATGGGAGCCTCAGAGGAAGAAAATGGAGACAATTTGAATAAGACAGTTGATGGAACTGATTCAATGGAAAACTTTATTAATATTGCACTCAACGAATGTAAAAACGTGGCTGGTAAAACTGGCGGAGAAAAATATAGACAATGGTATTCAGGTAAAGCGGATGGAGCAAACTGGTGTGCTACTTTTGTTTCATGGTGTGCTGATCAGGCTGGTATATTAGATACAGCTATTCCTAAATTTCAGTCATGTGATGCTGGAGTTAAATGGTTTAAGGATAAAAACCAATTTGATTATGTTTCTCGCTATGGTGGCGGTGGTTTACCAGCAAGAGGTAAAATTATTTTCTTTTGTAAAGGTAATAAGAATGATTCAACCCATGTAGGTATCGTCACGAAAGTTGAAGGAAATAAAGTCTATACTGTTGAAGGAAATACTTCTAATACTGTTAAAGAAAGAAGCTATGATACAAACAATACTAGGATATTAGGATATGCTTCTCCGAGTTACCCTTCTGTTGGTTCTAACAACAATCAAACCTTACAGGGAACATTGTCTGAAGTGTTTAAATTCTTTGCTAAATTTGAATCTGGGCAAGACTACGGACAAGGATTTTCTAGCGATGACGGTTACCATGCTATGGGATATTATCAGTTCGATAACCGCTATGATCTACAAACATTTTTAAGCTATTGTTATGGGAAAGACAATGCAAAATACGCTATGTTTGCTCCATATTTAAAGATGAACAAAAAAGATTTAGCAAACAATAAAGGTCTTGATAATGCATGGAAACAAGCATATAAAAACGACCCTAACGACTTCGCTAGTAAGCAGGATGAATTTGAATATAACAATTATTATGTTCCAGTTGAAAACAATTTGAAGAAAAAAGGAATTGATATATCTGGTAAAAGTGATGCTGTAAAAGGTATGGCTTGTTCACTTTCTAACTGGGCTGGTAGCGGAACAGCTCCAAAAATCATTGTCGATTCTGGAGCTAAATCAACAATGGATGATAAAACTTTTGTATCAAAAGTTTATGATTATTTATACTCTCTCGACATGAACGGATATAAAAAATACGGAAAAACTGGTAAGAAATATTACAATGGTTGGCACAATCGTTGGAAAAATGAAAAAGCTGAATGTTTAAAATATATATAAGAGAAAGGAAAAAAGGAAAAAATTATGGAAAGAAAAAATCAATTAGATGAATTAATGAATTTAGGATCTGTAGATCAATGTGTAGATTTCATTTTAGAAAAATCTTCTCCTATTATTAAA
>OGZW01000799.1_pt1 | contig 25348 bp, 21 predicted proteins | sample 1577001 | NCBI WGS metagenome assembly OGZW01 (sample SAMEA3541519, study PRJEB24748) | human gut metagenome | biome: human gut; feature: human-associated habitat; material: faeces | place: China | collected 2012 | reverse complement strand
TTACCACTTTCTTTCCGGCAGCATGCCATTCGGCGGCATCATCAGCGAAGAATACAATCTGACCGGTTGCAGCACCCGGAGAAGCCGGAAGACCGCGAGTCAGTACTTTCGCCTGTTTCAAAGCAGATTTATCGAATACCGGGTGAAGAAGTTCATCCAGTTTGTTAGGTTCTACACGCATCAAAGCAGTCTTTTCATCAATCATGCCCTGACGGAGCAAGTCCATTGCGATTTTCACCATAGCCGCACCGGTACGTTTACCGTTACGAGTCTGCAGGAACCATAACTTACCTTCCTGCACGGTGAATTCCATATCTTGCATATCTTTATAGTGGTTCTCCAATTTAGTCTGCAATGCATCCAGTTCCTTATAGATTTCCGGCATAGCTTCTTCCATTGAAGGGAATTTCGCAGCACGAATATCTTCAGTCACACCTGCCAGTACAGCCCAGCGCTGAGAACCAACCTTCGTAATCTGTTGTGGAGTACGGATACCGGCTACCACATCTTCACCTTGTGCGTTGATCAGGTATTCACCGTTGAAAAGGTCTTCACCTGTACCGGCATCACGAGAGAAGCAAACTCCTGTTGCAGAAGTGTCACCCATATTACCGAATACCATAGCCTGTACGTTTACAGCTGTTCCCCATTCATCAGGGATACTTTCCATCTTACGATAAAGGATAGCACGTTCGTTCATCCATGAATCAAATACGGCACAGATAGCTCCCCAAAGTTGTTCGTAAGCACAAGTCGGGAAATCTTTTCCGGTCTGTTCTTTCACAGCGGCCTTGAACTTCTTCACAAGTTCTTGCAGGTCTGCTACTTCCAGTTCGTTATCAAGCTTTACTCCTTTTGATTCTTTTACTTCTTCAATGATTGCTTCGAACGGATCGATATCTTCCTTGTTCGTCGGCTTCATGCCCAGAACAACGTCACCGTACATCTGTACAAAACGACGATAAGAGTCCCATGCAAAACGGGCATTACCAGTCTTGCGGATGATACCTTCCACCACCTCGTCATTCAGCCCCAGGTTCAGAATAGTATCCATCATACCCGGCATAGACGCACGGGCACCTGAACGTACAGAAACCAACAATGGATTTTCGATATCACCGAATTTAGATTTCATCAATTCTTCTACACGGGCAATGGCCTTTACTACTTCATCTTTCAGCAACTCAACCACTTTATCACGTCCCAACGTATTATACTCCGTGCAAACTTCTGTAGTTATTGTGAATCCGGGAGGAACGGGAATTCCAATTAAATTCATCTCGGCAAGATTGGCACCTTTACCACCTAACAAATTCTTCATGTCGGCCTTTCCTTCTGCCTGACCATTTCCAAAGGTATAAACTCTTTTTTTATCCATAATATTGTGTTTAAAGTTACATTATGACTTTTTTCTGTTCGCAAATCTAAGTATATTTCGCAAACCAGAAAACTTTTTGAGAAAAAACTTTCTATTAAAATGCAATTTCGACATTACAATCTGGAATATTTTCATAGACACGAAAGTTTTCCAAAAAAAATACCTACTTTTGCATCATAATTATTAGATTGGTGTAAAAGTGGCAAGAAAGAGAAAAGAACTTCCCCTGCTGGAGAAGGTAACAATAACGGATGTGGCTGCCGAAGGAAAAGCCATCGCAAAAGTAAACGACCTGGTGATTTTTGTTCCTTATGTAGTGCCAGGTGATGTTGTAGACCTGCAGATCAAGCGCAAAAAGAACAAATACGCCGAAGCCGAAGCTGTGAAATTCCACGAGCTGTCGCTCGTACGTGCCGTTCCTTTCTGCCAACACTACGGCGTATGCGGCGGTTGTAAATGGCAGGTGCTCCCCTATTCGGAACAAATCAGGTATAAGCAGAAACAAGTAGAAGACAATCTGAGACGCATCGGAAAGATCGAACTTCCGGAAATTTCACCGATTCTAGGTTCTGCCAAAACAGAGTTCTACCGGAATAAACTGGAGTTCACTTTTTCGAACAAACGCTGGCTCACGAACGATGAAGTTCGGCAGGATGTGAAGTATGATCAGATGAATGCTGTAGGTTTTCATATTCCCGGAGCTTTCGACAAAGTGCTGGCTATTGAAAAATGCTGGTTACAGGACGACATCTCCAATCGTATTCGTAATGCTGTACGCGATTATGCTTACGAGCATGATTACTCCTTCATCAATCTGCGTACTCAGGAAGGTATGTTACGGAATATGATTATCCGCACTTCATCAACAGGAGAGCTGATGGTCATTGTCATCTGCAAGATTACGGAAGACCATGAAATGGAACTATTCAAGCAACTGCTGCAGTTCATTGCCGATTCATTCCCCGAAATCACTTCTCTCCTATACATTATTAATAATAAGTGCAACGATACGATCAATGATCTGGATGTACATGTATTCAAGGGAAAAGACCATATGTTTGAAGAAATGGAAGGACTGCGTTTCAAAGTCGGTCCGAAATCATTCTATCAGACCAATTCCGAACAGGCATACAATTTATATAAGATAGCCCGCGAATTTGCCGGACTGACCGGAAAGGAACTGGTATACGACTTATATACCGGAACGGGAACCATTGCCAATTTTGTATCCCGCCAGGCTCGTCAGGTGATTGGTATCGAGTATGTACCGGAAGCTATCGAAGACGCAAAGGTAAATGCCGAGATTAATGAGATTAAGAATGCCTTGTTCTATGCCGGAGATATGAAAGATATGCTGACTCAGGAATTTATCAATCAGCATGGACGTCCGGATGTGATTATCACCGACCCCCCACGTGCAGGTATGCATCAGGATGTGGTTGATGTTATTCTGTTTGCCGAACCGAAGCGGATTGTGTATGTAAGCTGCAACCCGGCTACGCAGGCACGCGACTTACAACTGCTGGACGGCAAATATAAAGTGAAAGCTGTGCAACCTGTAGATATGTTCCCGCATACGCATCATGTGGAAAATGTAGTGTTGCTGGAGCTTCGATAATACGTTAGTTGAATTGTTCGCAAAAGAAAAAAGAAATGGAAAAAAGACCGAGAAGAACTCCTGCAGAAAAAGCACGTGCCCAATATACGAACTATGCAGTCAAAGAGCCCATGGAACTAATGGAGTTTCTGGCTGCTAAAATGCCGGACGCAAGCCGTACGAAACTGAAGTCATTACTGAGCAAACGGGTGGTATTGGTAGATAACGTAATCACCACTCAGTTCAACTTCCCGCTGCAACCCGGAATGAAAGTACAAATCAGCAAGGAAAAAGGAAAGAAGGAATTTCATAACAGACTGCTGAAAATTGTATATGAGGACGCTTATATCATTGTAGTGGAAAAAATGCAAGGACTCTTATCTGTCAATACCGAGCGACAAAAAGAGCGCACCGCTTATACGATTCTGAATGAATATGTACAGCGTTCGGGCAGACAGCACCGTGTGTTTATCGTACATCGTCTAGACAGGGATACATCAGGATTAATGATGTTCGCAAAAGACGAGAAAACACAACGGACATTACGTGACAACTGGCATGAAATAGTGACTGACCGCCGTTATGTAGCTGTTGTTGAGGGAACAATGGAGAAGGATTATGACACTGTGGTTTCCTGGCTGACGGATAAAACTCTTTATGTAAGCTCCAGCGATTATGATGATGGTGGTTCAAAATCCATCACACACTACAAGACAATCAAACGTGCTAACGGTTATTCACTGTTAGAACTTGATCTGGAAACAGGACGTAAGAATCAGATTCGTGTACATATGCAGGATTTAGGACATCCCATTATAGGGGACGGAAGATATGGAGGCGAAGAATCGCTTAACCCGATCGGAAGACTGGCACTCCATGCCTTCAAACTTTGTTTCTATCATCCGGTGACGGGAGATTTAATGGAGTTTGAGACACCTTATCCGGGAGAGTTTAAGAAGTTGTTCCTAAAGAAATAAAATAATAAAAATTCCCCTTATTTGCTGGCAACTCTGTACATAGATTAGCCTTCAATAAGGGGAACTTTTATAAAAAAATCGATATTTTTTCCAATTCCACAATTCTTTTTTAGATCTTCACTAATTACTCATTTCTAAAGTAACGGTTCCTTGATCTATATTATTTGAATACAAACGCCCTGTAAGATATCGGCCTTCAACATAAACATCTGCTAATATTAATAAAGGATAGCCATTACCATAATCCAAGAATAAATCTCCATCTTCAATCCACCAGCGGACATCTAAAACAGCCGCTACTCTATCCCAATCATAATACCATTGTTCATCTACACCAAAACCATTACTCTTAAAGGTTATTCCACTTTCCACCGGACTATTATCTACCCAAAATCCTAAATCACCAACCCATGTACGCCCTACTATGTGATCAAATATAGTTTCATCATCTTCGCACGAAGTAAAGCCGACCAATAAAGTCAGCAACATGAGAACACCTACGTATTTTTTCAAATTCTTCATAATTTTCTAGTTTATTGCGTTTATTATTGCAAAATTAGCGTTTTTATTTTACTATATGCCTTAAGATGCAAGTTTTTTGTACCTTTGTCCCACTAATAGTAAAATTTACACATGAAACTTCTTTGGCTTGATTTAAATAGCTCCTATGCGCACTCATCGCTGGCATTGCCTGCATTACATGCTCAAATAACAGATGACACTACCATTGAGTGGTGTACAGTATCGGCAACCATCAACGAAAATACCGGAATGGTAGTCAACCAAATCTATCACCATCAACCGGATATTATTGCTGCTACCAACTGGCTATTTAATCACGAGCAACTGTTGCATATTGTTTCACGTGCCAAAGCTTTGCTACCTCATTGCTGCATCGTACTCGGCGGTCCGGAGTTTTTAGGAAATAACGAAGCCTTCTTAAGAAAGAACAAATTTGTCAACGGAGTGTTTCGGGGAGAAGGCGAAGAAGTATTCCCTATTTGGTTAAAAGTATGGAATCACCCTGTGAATGAGTGGGATCAGATATCCGGATTATGTTATCTGGACGAATCAGACCAATATAAAGACAACGGCATTGCCCGTGTCATGAACTTCTCTCAACTCGTCTCACCGGAGAAAAGTCGTTTTTTTAATTGGAGCAAACCTTTCGTACAACTGGAAACTACCCGAGGATGTTTCAACACATGCGCTTTCTGCGTCAGCGGAGGTGAAAAACCGGTTCGCACCATTTCATTGGAGGCAATCCGCGAACGATTGAATGTCATCCATCAGCATGGCATCAAAAATGTGCGTGTACTCGACCGCACTTTCAACTATAATAATAAGCGAGCCAAAGAACTTCTTCACCTCTTCCGTGAATATGCCCCGGACATCTGTTTCCATTTAGAAATTCACCCGGCACTTCTCTCCGAAGAATTGAAAGAAGAACTTGCTATTTTACCTAATGGCCTGCTACACCTTGAAGCAGGTATTCAAAGTCTTCGTGAACCCGTATTAGAGAAAAGCCGACGTATCGGAAAATTATCTGATGCCCTTCAAGGTCTGAAATATCTTTGTTCCCTTAAGAACATGGAGACACACGCAGACTTGATAGCCGGTCTTCCTCTCTATCATCTATCCGAAATATTTGAAGACGTTCGTACACTTGCCGAATATGGTGCAGGAGAAATACAACTGGAATCATTAAAATTACTTCCCGGCACGGAAATGCGAAGAAGGGCGGAAGAGTTAGGCATTCAATACTCTCCTCTCCCTCCCTACGAAGTTTTGCAAACTAAAGAAATTTCCGTAGAAGAATTGCAGACTGCCCACTATCTGTCCCGTCTTTTAGACGGATTCTATAATACACCTACATGGCGAAGTCTGACTCGTACCCTCATTTTGGATAATCCGCATTTCCTGCATGAGTTACTTGACCATCTAATACAGACAGATGTCATCGACACTCCTTTGAGTCTGGAAAAAAGGGGACTTATCCTCTATAATTTCTGCAAGAATCATTATCCCGATTACGTGACACAAGTCAGTATTGCATGGATAGAAGCCGGTATGTCGTTAAAGAAAATCCCCGCTGAAAAAGTAAAGACAAAACGCCAAGTTCCTCCTGATAATTGGGAAATTATATATGGTTCATACTGTGAGAACCTACGGTTATGTTTTCTTCCTATTGATGAAGAAGGACATGGCTATTGGTTCGGATTTGAATCGGAGATTCAGAAGATAGAACCGGTATTCAAAGCAAAAAGATTATCTTAAATACAAAACATCACAGAATGATAACAAGAACTATGAGTCCTGCAATGCTCAGAAAAGAAATGCAAACAGATATATTCGAAAACATTGCCCCCTATCTCAAAAGAAATTATGATAACAAAATACGGAGATATTATCAGCCGTCAAGAACGTATATACATATTTAAGACATTTGTCTCTAAAGACTTATTAAGAAAAGATCAAGTTTTTGCAGAATTGTATAGTGATATGGAAGAAAAAAAACTTCTGAATTATATTGTGTGCCTAATGATCCGGAATCATATTTGCTCAAGCTATGCGGTTCTCTTTTAACCTCAAAATTATAAATACACCTATACAAAAAAAGAAAAGTATTCTCATATTATGTAAAATAGCCATTATTTATTCATTACACAAAGCAGCATTTTCACTTTTTCACCGTCCATAGAATAAACTATACTAGCACACTATATGGACGTTTACAAATATCAGTTAGGTACTCTTTGTCTATTATTACTCCCTTTATCCGTAGCAGGACAAGAGTGGAGCAAACAAGATTCATTGAGGTTACAGCAAACATTAAATTCTGAGCAAGAAATCAGAATCAATAAGGAATTCGTAAAGAAGACAGAACAGAATATGTTATATCATACAAAACCCTTTGTTGACTTTGATCCAACATTACCGACTCTTAAATCAACAATCATATCTCTGAAATTACCTTTTCACACTCATAACATCTTTCGACAGACTAATTCGACCTTCTTACCCACTTACTCACGGCTCAAAATAAACAAAAATTTCACTCTGCATAGTAAAAGTAACTTTAGTGAAAGTTCAAACCATTTTCATATCCAAACTCAAATGGATTATAAGCTCTCTAAAAAATGGTTTCTTAGTATATATGGTGAACAAAATCTGGACACCCGAAGATATCGTGGACTTTCTTCTGAAGCAATACCAACCACACTAGGCAGCGACATTGTTTTAAAAGTAGGTAAAGGCTGGAAATTGAAAACCGGCGTACAATACCAATATAACACCATACAAAAGAGATGGGAATGGGTGCCTCAGATCAGTATTTCTTATGAATGGTAAAAATCCTTTTTATTATTGTTCAAACTACAAAAAAATAAATAAACTAAAAGCAAAGACTGACCTTATTATTCTATAAAACTATATTTCAAGAATCAGTATATAATTAAAACCACCTTCATATATAAAATAATATCAAAAATAAAGTACTCTAGCCAGTTAAAGTCTTTTTCATTAGTATCAGAATAGCAATCAATCAAAATACGAAATCACAAGTTTTAATTCCACAAGGTCCAATTAATACTTATTACGGTTATAGCTGCTATCATAGTAATGGTGTTTCAATTCCGCAAGGTCCAATTAATACGAACTGGCAGGACCGTAAACAATAATATAACGATGTTTCAATTCCGCAAGGTCCAATTAATACCTGGTAAACTGTTTGAAGGCTGGATCGGTGGAAGGTTTCAATTCCGCAAGGTCCAATTAATACATCTATCAGGCTTTGCAGCAGGTTCTTGTTTTCGTCGTTTCAATTCCGCAAGGTCCAATTAATACGAAGGTTATGCTAGACCGTGACTTGGCTGATATGTAGTTTCAATTCCGCAAGGTCCAATTAATACGATGTTGCCCGGTGCTTCTGCGATCACAGTCGGCAGTTTCAATTCCGCAAGGTCCAATTAATACGCTGGAAGGTAGAGAAGGATCTTGAACTTTCGGAAGAGTTTCAATTCCGCAAGGTCCAATTAATACGCGTTGGAAATTCCCAGGGCGGTAGCCAGCCGCACGTGTTTCAATTCCGCAAGGTCCAATTAATACACATAAGGACGCATGGCTTAGAACGGAATACGACAGTTTCAATTCCGCAAGGTCCAATTAATACTGTGGCGCACCGACGGCACAAGCCGGTATAACAATGTTTCAATTCCGCAAGGTCCAATTAATACCCTCTCATTAATCCAACAATCACCATTATAAATGAGTAAGTTACAATTCTAAAAAAGTTTTTTTAAAAGAACAAAAGAGTGTCGATCCCTAAAAGTATAAAAAGTACTGGAGATCGACACTACACTTATATTGCTGTAAATCAACAAGTCAAAGAGCTCTTAAAAAGTATCTTCCCTGGGAAGGAAGCTAGTATTAGAATCATCGACAACTAAGTTACAGAAAATTATCTATACTACACCGTTCTTTCCCTACTATTTCTTTTTCCAAAGAGCTATGATTAGGTCCTTTGAAAACAATGATACTATCTTCAGATTCATCTATAAACTTTTTAGCTGAAGATAAGAGTTCTTTTAAGCGTACTTCAGATATTTCACCTTCAAAAACAGAATTCTGTATCCAGTTTAAATATTTACGACACAGTTTCAACATTTTAGCTACCCTTCTCTCTCCGCAATCATATACTAAAATGACATACATACTCTACCAATACATCTTAAAAGGTTTATACTCTTCAATTTCCAGTAAGTGTTTTGCCAACTTATAACACTCCAATTTTATCAAATGTCTATAACTTACATTACGATTCAAAGTCCGATGCTTTATTGTTTCTAATAATTTATCTTCTACAGCCTTCACAAATATCTTTTTCCCAGATTTATTAAGCAAGCATTTATTCAACTTTCTATCAAAATGTTTTTCCTGAATTTCTTTCTTATTCAATACTTTAAAAATAACCCTATCAATAATTACAGGTTTAAAAACCTCTGCAATATCCAATGCCAAGGAATAACGTCGCTCACCCGGAGTATGCAAAAAACTAATAGTCGGATTCAACTGAGTCTGATGAATTGCACGCAAACATAAAGTATAGCACATCATATTTCCAAAAGATATCAGTGCATTTACTTCATTCTGAGGAGGCTGTTTGGTTCGGCTACCCATTTCAAAATCATTTAATATCAAGTTAAAAGCATCATAATAGGTCTGACGAATCATGCCTTCCGTCCCCATCAGCTCTTGTACAGAAACAGTTTGAGGAAGTTTTGCTGCATATCCTTTTATTATATCAATTATATCTTCCACGTCCTTCCCCCGGCGATTATAATACTGCAGATTCTTAATCATATTATAAGCGGCAGATTCTATGAATTTCTGAGCAATCAAAAGTCGTTTTTTCTTATTCTGAAAAGCAGATGTTTGTGCAAGAAGCATTCTACCACTCAATAAGGAATCTTTAGGCATAAAGGATCCAGTATAATTCTCATAATAATCGAAAAAATGTACAGCAATATCTTTCTGTCCCAAAAAATTAAATAGCGAACTATTAGCTCGCAAAGAACCGAAAACATAAAACTCATTAATATCCTCGACAGGCAAGTATCGCGGCGCCCCAACAGACTCTTCGCCATTACCATCTTCAACGACCGGAGTAAATTTCAGAGTATTATCTTTTCGTTCTAATTGTCCCGGATTAAATAAATAATATGTTTTCTTCATTCTTCTTCCTCTCCGCTATAACAAAAATCTAAGTAACTACAATTTTTACATACCCTCTTCTTTTCCAACGGTGGACAAGAATCCGATTCTATTATCTGCAAAATATCATGTTCCATTTCGCAAATCATTTCACGATCAATATCGCTAAGATATATCAGATCTTTTTTGCGTAAAACCGGATATTCTAATATTCCGGTTACTCCTTCCATTCCGCTCAAATATGTATATATAATATTTCAACTGCCATTCATGAGCCCGTTCTATCTTGTCTGACTTTTTGATCTCATGAATTATCTTATTTCCAGTATCATAATAATCAACTTTAATACCATCTATCTCAACTTCTTCATACTTGGCCGAACGTTGTGGATATGATTCCTCATGAATTAGTTTCCCCTCATAGACTAAATCTGAAGTATGCTCCATTGTTATACCGTTAGCAAACAACCAAAGTTTACGTTTACAAACTTGATAATAATTAAAATGAGTACCGGTTACTTTCATCTTCTACCTATATTTTGAAAAATCAGGCAGAGTAAAATGCTCTGCCTGAAAATATAAAGAGTATTTTATTTCTGATTTTCGTAATCAAAAGCAGATAGTAATTCTATCAAACGTTCTTCCGCTTTCTGTAATGCATCTGCAGATTCTGTTTCAGTCACCATATATCCGGAACACGGCAGGGTTACAAACAACTCTGCTCCGGCCGTTTCATCCACCATGGGCTTAGCTTTTGTTTTTTCCGAATCATCAATTAATTTAGCACGTATAGCTCCAGCCAAAGTATTCGCATTATCACTAATTGCAATAGCTAATGTTTCCATCAGACTGAACGTCCTTGATTGATTACTGGAAATCCGCCAATTGATTAAAGCCTTTGCTATAGCTGGTATTGCTTTATACCGACTCTCTTTAGGCATAATTAAACACTCTCCAAATACATTTCGGGAACTTATCCATCCTTTCCCTTTCAATTCATCAATTTTCTCCTTTGTCAGTTCCGGTTCCATCTGATTTACAGAAACGGCAAACAAAGTTCGTAAATCAATGGCTACGTCATAAACAAACAATCCGGTAGCTCTTGCGTTATCAGGAATCCATTTACGATATAAACTTCTATCCGTACCTGCCAATAATTCTTCAACTGCCTCTTCGGACATAGGTTTACCTGATGCATCTCTTACAACAACCTTATGAATTTCAGGTTTGTCACTCCGATCAAAGGTTGCATTCTCTGAAAATCGTCCACCTAACAAAGGATGAAGCAGACGCATGGCAGAAATAGAAAATGGACTTCTTCTTTTAAGAGTTCTCTCCTTCCCTCCCTTGGCAGCTTTCATCCAACCACCAAGAAGTTGGTCAAAGTATTGAGGATCACAAAGCGAGAGAACTTCTCCTTCTCCCAAAGCACCCTTATTGTTCACATCAAAAACAAAAGTGACCGAAGAAGGATCTACTTGCAATTCGCTGTTTATAGTATCCAAGATACTTCTTTTCACTTGTTGACCACTGGAGAAAGGCACCCGTACATTGAACACAGGATCCCAATATGATTTTTGACCACTCTCTACACAAAATACGGACAGATCTACATGACGCAATCCCCTCAAATAAATGTAAGGTTTCATAGTAATAATATTTTTATTTATTCAGTAATGCATATTGAAATCTAATGAGCGTATTAAAATACGGAAAATTATCCTTTGGCATCATATTTACCATTTTCCCTATATTTTCATATCCAGTTCTTTCTTCTTCATCTTTTACAATAGGTATAAGATTCAAAAGAAACTGTTTTGTCGAAACTGATTCAAGCAGTTGATTAACATTATTTGTTCTATCCTTTCTGCCCTTTCCGGCACCTGCTTCATATTTTAAAAGCAGTTCTGCAAATTCACGGGACATATCCCATAGCTTTTCGTTGTTCAACATGGCTAATATCCAAATTAAGTAAGTATTAAACGTTATTTCTTGTTCCTCGTCACCTTTATAGGAGATCTTTTTCATGCCTTTTTCTGTCGGAAAAAAAGCTCTAAGTCCTTTAGGTTCCATAGCAGGTATCCCGATACATCCGGCTTGACACGCTGCCCTAAGCCCTATGGCAGTTCCATATAATGCCTCTACCTTCTTTCGGTTTTGCATCCATACAGATTCACCAAATATCTTTGCATATAACTGACTGGGCCGTATGATATCTTGAAGTTTAAAAGGAATAAAACCAACGGTAGTGTTTGTCTGTCCGATACTATACAGATATCCCACCATATTTGACGTCGGATTATTTCGGGCAATCCCTGCAATTACCTCCGCCCAAGGAACCGTCTGCAAATTGAACAATCCATCGCTCATCGGCACCAAAGGATTAAAATTCATCAACGGATCATCCGAATCATATTCCCGGTCATAACGTTGTGAGATCCAGCGTCCATTCCATGTATTTATCTGGTTCCCTTTCAATAAAGGATTTTTCTCCAAATATTGTCGATAATAATGCCAACCTTCAAATATATCCAATAGGATTTGCTCATGATTAAAGAGAATGGTTAATCCACCTACAACCCCAATTCCAAGTCCGGCACCAATCCACGAAAGATAAATATCTTCTTTGTTATCAGGAAAAGCGATGCTTGAAATTTGTCCGGTAGTGGCAGCTGTAGCATCAACAACTCCATAGCCGATAGCAATACTTGCATCAGCCTTCTCTGTTTCAATCTTATGAATCATTTTATTGATTCTCTCTTGTCTACGCTCCGGAGTCTCAAAAGGCTTTTTCCCTTTAATCATATCATCCCAACTTAACTTGGGATTCTCCAGTGGAGAATTACCGGCAGTCATCATATATTTATGATGATCAAAAAATAACGGCACAAACACGTCTTCAAAAAAAGACTTTGCTGTATATTCTGTTTTAAACTTACAATTATAAGCTTTTAAAAATGTGCGTCCTATAGTTGTTGCATACATAAGCTACCATATTTGATAATTAGTATCATAATTTTCTGCTCCGGTTTTAGCTAAATCCAATCCTCTTTCCGAAGAATATGCAATATCCGGAACGACAAAAGGATGAGAGCCAACATCCAATTGTTTCAATTTTTTCCATCTCAAAGAACTATATCTGACCGGAATTTCCATTAAAATTCGTTCTTCCTTATCAGCCTCTCTATACTTACCACTCTCATCATCTTCCTGTGTAATACATACTACAGAATCGATATCAAGTTTTTCAATCAGTGCAGACTTCGAAAGATGCCAAAGCTCTTTCAACCTCCATTTCCCATCTACAAATACAGCATCCAAGTCTATGTCAAGCCTCTCTATTTTAGGATATACCTGATTTATTAATGACTGTAGTTCTGTCTCTCTCAAAAGCTCACCACCATTTGGCAATACCTTAAAGCTATCCCTTAATATTTTAGGATTATAAGGCAAACAGTCAGGATCTTTTTGGGGTGGTGCTATTATGTAAATCGGTTTGTACTTTCCGATGGTTTCAGCAGTACGTTTCCTGTTTATTCTTCCAAAACGCTGAATTAATGCATCAATAGGAGCAGTTTCTGTTATCATCAAATCAAAACTTATATCCAGACTAACTTCCACGACCTGTGTAGCAACTACAATACAAGCATACGGACTCACGTTGTATTCATTCTTCAATTCTTTTTCAAGACAATTTCTTTCTCCCCGTTTGAAGCGGCTATGGATCAGCATCTTTTTTGTTTTAGGATAGAGTTCTTCTATTCGTTCAAAAATGACTTGTGCATTAGCCACCCGATTACATACTATTAAAATTTTCTTCTCCTGCTCCACAGCTTGTTGAAGAACAGGAAGTAAATCAGTAAATGCTTCTGCCTTATATATTTCATGTCGATTGAACGAAGTCAATACCTCATCTGATAATTGCACATATTGCACTTGCTCTTTTCCTAAAATTTCAAGAATTTCTTTCTCCATAGCAGAAGGTATTGTGGCAGTTCCTACATGAATCCGGCAACCTACATGATTCAACACTTCAATCATCTTCAAGACAATAGCCTGCATAATATCCGAATAAGTATGAATCTCATCCAGTATAATATCACACCCTTGCAAATCAAATAAAACAGATTCATATCCCCTTATACCAAAAGCAATGGAAGTAAGTTGATGCGGAGTCAGCACTTTTATCGATGCACCAAATTTATCCTGTATCACTTTTTCTGTAATACGTTCCTCACCAATAAGAAGTTGTGATATAGAATGCAGTAAACGAATATCCTCCACATGATCTCCCAAATCATGCAGGATACGTTCATACATGGCATTGATAGAAGCCTGAAAAGGCAATGTATAAAAGATACGCCCCCGACAACGCTTGATAAGGAAATCTGTTTTCCCTGCCCCTGTAGGTGCTTTCACAAAAGTATGCTTCTTAGTTCCATCCGAATCAATAAGCGATAACGGATACAACTCACCCTTTCTATTATAAAAACTGACATCAGGATCGGCAAACAATGCCGGCACTTTCTCTTTAAAGTCTCCGACAGCGGAAGCAATATGATCAGCCCCCATCAACAAGCCTTTCCATTGAGACCATCCCTTTTGTCTTTTCCTGCAATAATCCAAAGCAAAATAATAAGCTTCACGTGCATCCTCTTCAGTAATCACTGTTTCATGGGTAACTCCGGGAAAATTTAATTCCGCCAAAATTCCGATAGCTTCCGATGCCCATGACGAAAAATCAGATAGATGAAACTGAAAAATATCCTCTTCATATTCATTATCCAAATCTATAAATCCTGTCCCCGAAACATCTTTGTAGATCGATTTATGGTGGGCCACAATCATATCTATCACAGAAGGTCGCAAATCAGGAGACACGAGTTTCAAAAAAAACAAGGAAGCTATTTCGTGCCGAAAAGGTAATTCTAATGGAGACGGTTTACTTCTCAATCTCTTTTGAAACACAACACTAGCTTTACCAATATCGTGCAACAATGCACCCTGACGAGCAACCTCAGTATCCATTCCGGCATAACGGGCTGCTACAACTGCAAACTCAGCAACAGACTCCAAATGTGATTCCAAAGTAGTAGCTCCATTTTCTACACTCTTGGCTAAAATATGATTATAATTGTTCATACCTTTCTTTTTGGACAGGATTGCCGACTATTTCAATATATCCCATCATTTCTTCATTTTCTTTGAATCGGTTATATCCGACAAGAAATGAATCTGAGTTTGTCTCAAAACGAAGTTCATATCCGTCCAGCCGATCAAATTCCTCCTGAGTCATCTCCTGAATTAATGCATCCGGTAAAAGCACATCTTCATTTCTACATAAACAAATATGTTGTAGTGCTGCTCTTTCAGCATCATCCGAGTACTCAAAAGCTAGATATAAACTAGGATAAAGCATTACTCCACGCTTAAGGATAGAACGTTCTTTTATATATTCTTTTCCCTTCTTACTCCAGGCTTTAGCTTGAACCACCTCTTGTTGTACATCGATACCGGCATAAGTTAACCTATGCCTCAATATACTTTTCACTTCAAGTTTTTGCCTGATCCCTTCTACTATGGAAGGAGTCAGAAATTGCTGAGAATAAGTTTCACCGCCACTCGCATCCCTAACTGCGGACCAAGGCTTGATAAAGCCAAAAGGACCTGTAAATTTAACTACATAGTATTTCATAACAGATCGTTTTATAACAAAGAACCGAATGAAGAGCCTGTTGAATTTCCAAGACCTACTGTCCATGCAAACAGTTTACTTTGCGGACTTCCGTGAATAATGACAGGACACATACTGGCTTTACTTTTGACACCGTGTATAGTCACCATTTTTACCTGCTTTTGGGGATAGTTCAGATCAAATTCGATTTTTAATGTTTCATCCTCAGGCAGTCCTGCCTCTTCCATCTTATGTTTCAAAGTTTCCGTCATTAGCATACCACTGACTTCATCATCATATAGGTAGAACTTATAATTCCGAGTTCCATCTTGAAGCCGTTTAATAAAAATAGGAGAAGCCAATCTGAAATACTCTGCGTCTTCCGAAAAAATCGGTTGATTGACTATTGTAATATCCCGCACCGCAAGTCCACAAAACATTTCAGGATCAGATAAAATTGTTCTAATTAATATCTTCAGATACTCATCTTCATAAAAGCTAACAAAGAAATCTGCACCATCAGGAAAATTAAAGCCTTGATTTTTAATCATCTTCCCACCCAATAACCAAGAAAAAGAATATAAAGAAATCTTATCATGTATTTCATTATTCCCTAACCATTTATGAATTGTTCCTATTAGCTTTTGTTGATAATCAAAAGGAACTACAGAAGAGTTCGAAGTTGTTTGTATGTGTATTCTCATATTCGTTTTATTTTTACGTTGCAAGTAAAAGATTTTATTTTAGAATCCAGTATATTTGTTCCTCTTTTTTTAGATATATGCTCAGAAACATAAAAGGAAAACCAATATCACAAAGTAAAAAATTACGTATGCTATTTATAAAGATAACAAAGTTTTAGAATACAGAAAAGAGTATCTTCCATTTATTCTCGTACCTTTGTAGTACGATTAAAAAACATCCTATAATAATGAAGAACTTTATCAAGGGATTCCGGTTTACTCCCTCCAATTACCCGGCTGAAGTAGAAGCGAAAATACAGAAATACAGAAAACAAGGTTACAAACTCCCACCGCGCAAAGTACTGCGTACTCCCGAACAACTGGAAGGAATCCGTGAGAGTGCCAAAATCAATACTGCCTTGTTGGATTATATTTCGGAGAATATCCGTGAAGGGATCTCTACCGAAGAAATCGACGTCATGGTATATGACTTCACCACAAAGCACGGTGCCATCCCCGCTCCTCTCAACTACGAAGGATTTCCTAAAAGCGTCTGCACCAGTATCAATGATGTGGTATGCCACGGTATTCCCAGCAAAACAGAGATACTGCAAAGCGGAGATATCATCAATGTAGATGTTTCTACCATTTACAAAGGATATTTCTCCGACGCATCCCGTATGTTTATGATCGGTGACGTAAGTCCCGAAATGCGCAAACTGGTTCAAGTGACTAAAGAGTGTATGGAAATAGGTATAGCCGCCGCACAGCCTTGGAAACAATTGGGAGATGTAGGCGCCGCCATTCAGGAACACGCAGAAAAGAACGGATTCAGTGTGGTACGTGATCTTTGCGGACATGGTGTAGGAATGCAGTTTCACGAAGCACCGGATGTGGAACACTTCGGACGTCGGGGAACGGGAATGATGATCGTTCCGGGCATGACCTTTACCATTGAACCGATGATAAATATGGGTACTTATGAAGTATTCGTTGACGAAGCTGACGGATGGACGGTATGCACGGATGACGGACTGCCTTCTGCCCAATGGGAGAATATGATTCTGATTACTGAAACCGGAAACGAAATTCTGACTTATTGATGGAACTGATTCTACTTATTGTTATTGCCGCATTAGCAGTAATCTCGATTGTACTATCACTGGCAAAAGGAAATAATCATGCGCAAGCGGAACAATTACAGGCAGCCTTGCGCCAGCAAATGCAAGAGAACCGCGAAGAACTAAACCGCAGTATCCGGGAACTTCGCATGGAAATGACCCAAACGCTGAATCAGAATATGCAGCAACTGCAAGACGTACTGCATAAGAACATGATGACGAACGGGGAACTGCAACGCCAGAAGTTCGACACAATGGCACGCCAGCAAGAGGTCTTGATAAAATCGACTGAAAAGCGGCTGGATGATATGCGACTGATGGTGGAAGAGAAATTGCAGAAGACATTGAATGAACGCATTGGTCAGTCCTTTGAAATCGTCCGCTCACAACTGGAAAATGTACAGAAGGGACTGGGAGAAATGAAGTCTCTCGCACAAGACGTCGGCGGACTGAAAAAAGTATTGAGTAACGTAAAAATGCGCGGTACATTCGGTGAAGTTCAATTAGGAGCATTGCTGGAACAAATGATGAGTCCGGAACAATATGACGCTAATGTGAAAACCAAGAAAAGCGGAACTGAATTTGTGGAATTTGCCATTAAGTTACCGGGTAAGGATGATGCGAACAGCACTGTATACCTGCCTATCGATGCTAAATTCCCGAAAGATGTATATGAGCAATACTACGACGCTTTCGAGGCAGGAGATACTGCATTGATGGAATCATCCGGCAAGCAGCTGGAAACGACTATCAAGAAAATGGCGAAAGATATTCATGACAAATATGTAGACCCGCCTTTCACCACAGACTTTGCCATTATGTTCCTGCCTTTTGAAAGCATCTATGCAGAGGTGATCCGAAGAACAAGCTTGGTAGAGACGCTACAAAAAGAATATAAGATTGTTGTGACGGGACCGACTACCCTTGGTGCTATATTGAACAGTCTTCAGATGGGATTCCGCACGCTGGCTATTCAAAAACGTACCGGAGAAGTGTGGACCGTTTTGGGAGCAGTTAAAACTGAATTCAGCAAATTCGGAGGACTACTCGAAAAGGTACAGAAGAACCTGCAAAGTGCCGGTGACCAACTGGAAGAAGTGATGGGAAAAAGAACCCGCGCTATTGAACGGAAACTACGCCAAGTAGAACAATTGCCCCATGAGGAAAGTCAGAGAATTCTGCCGATAGCGGATGACGGGGATGATGAATAAAACAAAAATTATAGACCTTTTAAAATGGTGTCACTATCTGGTCGGGATAGTGTCACTATGTTGATTGGATAGTGTCACTATGCCGGCTATATAGTGACACTATTTATAAACTAATTAGTTATCAGTTGAATAATTAATCTTCAATGCACTACATTCCCTTAGCACCTGCTTGATACCCGTCACGTATCCCATCTTACACCCCTTCTCTATCTTGAGGCCAATAACCAAACTTTCCGGATCAGCTTGCTTTGCACGTGCAGCAGTGACTTTCTGTTTCAATTCCGTTAAAGTAAAATCTTTCATTACTTCCTGCCCTTCCGAAGTGTGAAGTGTTACCACAATCCCACTGATTTTTTCCTCCATTGAAGGCTCTTTTAAGTTATGCTCCATTGGCAACTCTTTTAATCCATATCTTTTCGGAGACATTTCTATTAGAAGAATTGGAAACAACCGATCGAGATACTCTAAACTTTTATCAGTCGATGCAGCTGACAAATCAGCACGAATTTGTTCAAATGCCCCTTTTACTTCTTTGAGTATAGCAGTGAGTGCATCAAATGCAGTTTCAGTATCATACTGCAAGAAAATAACCGGAGGATCTTTCCTGTTACTTTTCTCCCAAGATCTCAACAAATTCTTCACTATAATAGACTTCAACTCATCTACCGAACAATATTCATTATCAAATAATATCTTATTATGAGCATTAACCCAAAGTCCATGAGCCTGCTTCTCTTTTACCCGAGGAGGTGGATTTGATCCATTGACCAGTTTACTATACTTCTCTTCTTCCTTCCTGAAGAAAATCATTAAAGACACATAATCATCCGCTTCTTTTTGCTGAAGTTCAGACTGAATCTGTCGCGGAACTTCTTTCACTTCCGGCTGTGCAAACACATAAAGCGCTCCAGCCATCACAGGCACGGCAAGCAACAGCTTTAATCGTGCCCAACGATTGGTTCTTTCTTTTAACATCATAGTGATACGTTTTTTAAGTTTAGAGTGATTAAAGCCATTGGCCATAGAGTAGAGCCTTGTACCAACAGCTTTTTTCACCAGTAATAATTGATATTTAGTTGCATCGACGCCTGTATTAATTACGCCATTATCGGCTTCAAATTCGTGTATTTCCTGCAACTCCCGTTTTAGCAGCCAAACAACAGGATTAAACCAATGAACAAGCAGGAATATTTGCATAAATAATAAGTCCAAAGTATGATGATTTCGCAAATGCATCGTTTCGTGGAGGAGTATTTCTTCGGACTGTTGAGAGTAGTCAGCTGCTGAAATAACAATGTATTTACCCCAGCTAAATGAAGCAGTCGGCTGCTGAGGAATCACTAATACATAGTTTCCAAACCGTTTTTTCTCTGACGTACGAATTAACTGAATCAAACGGCAAGTGGATATAGATAACCAGATAAATGTCGCCAAAGCCCCCACTCCATATATAAAAGCCAAAGTCACAGGAACCCAATTCAAAGACCTTATTTCCAGATTCTTTTCAGGTATAAGAATAGGATCTTCCATCTGTTCCGGATTTAGAATGACAGACTCCGTGCTTTGCAAGATTTCGTGAATGGCATACAACGGAGTATGCAAAAAAGTCTCCTCGGTAGTTGTCAGCTCTATAAGTGGAAGCAAAGTACATCCTAACAACCCAACTAACAAAGTGATACGGTTGAAACGGAAAAAAGTACTCCGGCTCATCAGCAGCTTAAAGAAAATATAAAAGACCACTAAGCAACATCCGGATTTCAGCAGATAGAATAAAAAGGCTCCCATTGTGTTTTCAGATTAAAAGTTGTTGTCCATAGAATAAAAATCGTATCTGTCCGATAGACCACAAAAAGATTACTTCTTCTTTTTACCTTGCTCTATATACTCTATCAACGATTTAAGTTCATCAACAGACATCCCTTCTTCTTCAATAAAAGAAGACACAATATTGATATAGGAATTATTATAATACTGGGAAACCACTTCTTTGAGTGCCGAACTCTTATACTCCTTTTCCGAAACAAGAGCATAATATTGATAAGTATTTCCGTAGGCTTTATACCCCACAAAGCCTTTCTCCTCCAGCCCTCGAACAAGGGTAGAAACTGTGTTATAATGCGGTTTTGGTTCATCATAGAATGATAGAAGTTCACGAACAAACATAGGTCCATGTTCCCAAAATATACGCATAATTTCTTCCTCTTTGACGGTCAATCGTCTCATCTGTTTCATAGTCTACATATTTATTGTTCTTCCAATGGCACAAATATAATACTATTTTTCAAACAAACAACTAACACGATTAGTTAATCTACTAAATCAAGCAGTTGTTTAACTAATATTATTAGTAGATATCATTTTCACCTTATTATATATACAATAAAAAAAGGCATATCGTCTGGTTAATATCCGATATGCCTGAACGACTGATCTCTAATAATTATTTCTGCTTTCGGACAGGTAACACTATCCTGAGTACAATGTATCCTAATAACCCGGAAAGAATAGTCCCCGATAGCACTCCGAACTTAGCCTGATTCAACAGAACAGGATAATTTGCCCCAAAAGAAAGATTGGCTATGAAAAGCGACACCGTAAAACCAATCCCTCCCAGCAAGGCTATACCGGAAAGATTCTTCCAAGTCATACCCGGCGGCATTGGAGTAAGTTTTATCTTTATAGCCAACCAGGTAAAGAAATAAATTCCCGCAAATTTACCAAACAGCAACCCTGCTGCCACTGCCATCCCTACACTTCCCACCAACTCACCGCCGCCACTAAAGACAACGCCTGCATTGACAAAGGCAAACAACGGAAGAATCAGATAATTGACAGCTCCATGCAAATTATCCTCCAAAGACTGCAGAGGACTGATAACACGGTCGGAAGCAGATTCCACCTCTTTCAGTTTGGCAATCTGCTCATTACTCAACACGATACTCCCCGATTCCATCACCGGAAAACCTGCAATTGTATGACGAATATGCTCGATATATTTTCCAACATCCAGACGGGGTTTCGCCGGAATGACAAACGCCAGAATAACTCCCGAAATAGTACTATGAATGCCGGATTGCAAAAATAAATACCATATAACGACACCGATCACTAAAAAGAAAATCTTATTGGTAGTCCCACGCTTTCCTATAAAATAAAGTAAAACATAAAGCAATGCAGCTATCAGAATATACCCATATGACACATGCGAACTATAAAAAAGAGCAATTACAAGGATACCTCCGATATCATCAACTACTGCAAAAGCCGTCAGAAATATCTTCAGGCTCAACGGCACACGGCTTCCCAACAGACTTAATACCCCTAACGAAAAAGCAATATCCGTTGCCATTGGAATGGCCAGTCCCTGACTTCCCTCACTGCCCGGAGGACAGATTGACATATAAACAATCACCGGAAACAGCATACCGCCACAGGCAGCAATAAAGGGAAGCGCCGCCTTGCGGAAGGAAGAAAGCTCACCAACCAGCAACTCCCGTTTGATCTCCAGTCCTACCAGCAAGAAAAAGATGGTCATCAACCCGTCATTGATGAACTCGATCATCCGCAGATTCTCTCCGCCATGCGAAAGCAGATTAAAATTACCGATCTGCAAATGAAGTTCATGCAAAAGGAACTCCTGATAAACCGGAGCAATCGGAGAATTGGCAATGATAGCAGCCGCTATTGCCGCTACAAACAAGAGGATACTCGCCGCGATATTCATTGACGAGAAATTTCGCATTGTACGCAAAATTGTCATAATGAAAGGTGTTTATAGTATTTGATCCGCAATATATGGATTTTTTTAATCATTATAGCTCCTTAAAGCCAAGTTTTTCACCCAAAGGACAAATATTCCTGTCAGAATAAGATTCAACACCAATGTAAGTACGGAAATGACCAGTGCCGGACCGCCGAGATTATACCCCAATGCAATAAATATAATTCCGGCACCTACCTCACCACGAGTAAACATACCAATGGAAAGGGCCAGTCGCTCACTCAACTTCCGGTCACGATAGAAGAACATCGGACAAAGTTTGCCTATATTCGATAAGAAAGAAACTATGACAACATGGAACAAAATCATTCCCCAGGACATCATCTCCTGCGAACCTGTCACCGAATGCGTTCCTGCATGAGTTTCCGCAAAGTTAACTCCGATAAAATGAGGCATACTCATACCTACCAGGAACATAAACAGGAAGGAGATTCCGGTAAAGACTTTTCGTTCTACAGGAGTATCGTGCTCTTTATGCTTCATGATCATACCCAATACAAATGCCGGCAACAGGACTTCGATATGGATACTTCCTTCTTCTCCATACAGCTCTTTACTGCCGAGATAAAGTATCTGCGTAGCCAAAAATATGATAACGGAATAGAAGAGAATAGCTTTCCAATCCTGCCGCCAGTTATACTTATTCAGTTGTTTCCATCCAATGGACAACAGCATAAATACAATAACCACCACAATAATCAGCTGCCAACGCAAACCAATCATCATGATCTGAAGAGGGACCATCAAAAGAATGGTATCCAGGTCATCAAAAATAGCCAGGACCTGAATCTTCTTATATATCCAGCTGGACTTTAACCCGATAGCCGCCAACATCGTAAACAAGATGCCGGCCGACGTAGGTGCGGCAAAACGACTTAGCAACAGATTCTCTTTCCAAGCCTCCCAACTGTTCCAGTAATCAGGCGGAAGAAGCACGAATACATAATAGATAGCAATCATGAACCAAGGCAGGGCAGCTGTAGCCATCGCTATAAAATAATCCTCGGCATAACTTTTCCAGCGGACTTTGTCGAGCACAAACTCCCGACCCACATTAATCATTATAAAACTAAGACATACATAAAGTGATATATTCGATAGGACCTTAACAGTTCCATATCCTTCTCCCGCTATCATCGGGAGGAATTGTGAAATGACGAGCCCCAACATCAGGAAGCCCGAAAAAGACAGAACTTTTCTCATATTTATAGTTGTTTGTTTCAAAAAAGGTGATTGCCAAGGAAAGCTCTGCAGACAGAAGACAATCACCTGGTGTATTAAAAAAACTAACCGCAAGCCGATTTGTTCAGAATAACTCTCTGAAAAATCGCTTGCGGTTCATTTTTTAGTCCAGCTTCAGTACGGCGAGGAAGGCTTTCTGCGGCACTTCCACATTACCGATTTGTTTCATTCGTTTTTTACCTTTTTTCTGCTTTTCAAGCAGTTTACGTTTACGGCTTACATCACCACCATAACACTTCGCAGTTACATCCTTGCGAACTGCCTTAATAGTTTCACGAGCTATAATCTTAGCTCCGATAGCTGCCTGAATAGCGATTTCAAACTGCTGGCGAGGGATTAATTCTTTCAGTTTCTCACACATCCGGCGTCCCATATCATACGCGTTATCGAAATGGATCAGCGTAGAAAGCGCATCGACCGGTTCACCATTCAACATGATGTCCAGTTTCACCAACTTGGAAGGACGGAAACCATTGGGATGATAGTCGAACGACGCATATCCTTTCGAAATACTCTTCAACCGGTCATAGAAGTCGATCACGATTTCACCCAAAGGCATGTTATAATATATTTCCACACGATTACCGGAAATATACTCTTGTTTCAAGAGTTCTCCACGTTTCCCCAGACAGAGGGTCATAATCGGGCCGATATAATCGGTAGTCGTAATAATAGACGCTTTGATATAAGGTTCTTCAATATGGTCGATCAACGTCGGATCAGGCATACCACCGGGGTTATGCACTTCTTTCATATTGCCTTGTTTATCATATATATTATAAGATACGTTAGGCACGGTAGTAATCACATTCATGTCGAATTCACGATCCAGACGTTCCTGTACAATCTCCATGTGAAGCAATCCGAGGAAACCGCAACGGAAACCGAAGCCCAGTGCCAGTGAAGATTCCGGCTGGAAAGTCAGCGAAGCGTCATTCAACTGCAATTTTTCCAGAGAAGCACGCAGATCCTCAAAATCTTCCGCCTCAATCGGATAGACTCCGGCAAAAACCATTGGCTTCACTTCTTCAAAACCTGCAATCGCTTTATCACACGGACGGGCAACGTGAGTAATGGTATCTCCCACTTTCACCTCTTTCGAGGTCTTGATACCCGATATAATGTAACCTACATCGCCCGTACGAAGTTCGTTACGTGGAACCAGTTCCATTTTCAGTACACCTACTTCATCGGCATCATACTCTTTTCCGGTATTAAAGAACTTCACTTTATCTCCCTTGCGGATTACTCCATTTTCGATCTTAAAGTAAGCGATAATGCCACGGAAGGAGTTGAATACAGAGTCAAAAATCAATGCCTGCAACGGAGCTTCCTCATCACCTTCGGGATGCGGAATGCGTTCGATAACGGCTGCGAGGATTTCCTCCACGCCCATTCCGGTCTTACCGGATGCACGGATAATCTCATCACGCTTGCAGCCCAACAGTTCTACGATTTCGTCCTCTACCTCTTCGGGCATGGCACTTGCCATATCACATTTATTGATAATGGGGATAATTTCGAGATCATGTTCGATAGCCATATACAGATTGGAGATGGTCTGTGCCTGCACTCCCTGCGATGCGTCTACGATAAGCAGCGCACCTTCGCAAGCGGCAATGGAACGGGATACCTCATACGAAAAATCCACGTGCCCCGGAGTGTCAATCAGGTTAAGGATATACTTTTCACCTTTGTAGTTGTACTCCATCTGGATAGCATGGCTCTTGATGGTGATACCTCTCTCCTTCTCCAAATCCATATCATCAAGCATCTGCCCGTTAGTCACCTGAATAGTGTTGGTAAACTCCAGCAAGCGGTCTGCCAGGGTTGATTTACCGTGGTCAATGTGGGCAATGATGCAGAAATTTCGTATATTCTTCATTCTGAATTCTTATTATTTTGTCTTTTTGGTGTGCAAAGTTACTACAAAAAAGTGAAATGCGGAAAGATATAGTGATAGAATTGAGTT